>JAAUYD010077608.1_pt1 | contig 42142 bp, 36 predicted proteins | sample 7278101 | NCBI WGS metagenome assembly JAAUYD01 (sample SAMN14350128, study PRJNA611818) | marine sediment metagenome | isolation source: surface marine sediment (0.6m) | place: French Polynesia: Moorea | collected 2018-08
GTCTACTACTAACGTCGAATGCCCGCGACATAGGCCCTTTGCTAGATTCGTCGGCGCATAAACCATAAAAGCACCCGCTAACAAGGGGAATCGCATGTCTAAAAACAGCAGCTACTGGAGCGCGAACCTGAAACTGGTCGGCCTGTGCATGGCCATCTGGTTCGTAGTTTCGTACCTGTTCGGAATCATTCTCGTCGAGCCGCTGAACAACATTCAGATTGGTGGCTACAAGCTCGGGTTCTGGTTCGCACAACAGGGGTCGATCTACGTATTCGTTGCGTTGATCTTTTTCTACGCCAATCGCATGGGCAAGCTCGACAAAGAGCACAACGTCCATGAAGACGACGACTAGGAGACGAACATGTCATTACAAGCAATGACCTATCTTGTCGTCGGCTTCACGTTCGCGCTCTATATCGGTATTGCCATCTGGGCGCGCGCTGGCACGACAAAGGACTTCTACGTTGCCGGCGGTGGCGTAAACCCGGTTGCCAATGGCATGGCGACGGCGGCGGACTGGATGTCGGCGGCCTCGTTCATCTCGATGGCCGGCCTGATCGCGTTCATGGGTTACGGCGGTTCCGTGTTCCTGATGGGCTGGACTGGTGGCTACGTACTGCTCGCAATGTTGCTCGCGCCGTACCTGCGCAAATTCGGCAAGTTCACGGTACCCGAGTTCATCGGTGATCGTTACTATTCCAAGGCCGCACGCATCGTCGCCGTGGTTTGCCTGATCGTCGCGTCGGTAACGTACGTTATCGGCCAGATGAAAGGCATCGGCGTCGCGTTCTCGCGTTTCCTCGAAGTTGACTACGACATCGGACTCTCGATCGGCATGGGTATCGTCTTCTTCTACGCCGTTATGGGTGGCATGAAGGGCATCACCTATACGCAGATCGCACAGTACTGCGTACTGATTCTCGCCTACACGATCCCGGCGATCTTCATTTCGTTAAGCCTCACGGGTAACCCGATCCCGCAGCTCGGTCTCGGTTCGACGATGGCGGGCACTGACGTGTTCCTGCTTGATCGCCTCGACCAGGTGCTTCGCGATCTCGGCTTCCTCGAGTACACGACCAACGTCAGGTTGAGCCTGACCAACATGTTCATGTACACGATGTCGCTGATGATCGGCACGGCAGGCCTGCCGCACGTGATCATCCGTTTCTTTACGGTACCCAAGGTCAAGGACGCGCGTAGTTCGGCTGGCTGGGCACTCGTGTTCATCGCGATTCTCTACACGACGGCACCGTCGGTAGCCGCGATGGCGCGCCTGAACCTGATCGAGACGATCGAGCCGACGCCTGGCGAGTACATGACCTACGAAGAGCGCCCCGACTGGATTCGTAACTGGGAGGCCACTGGCCTGCTCGCGTTCGAAGACAAGAATGGCGACGGCAAGATCGTGTACAGCGCCGATGCGGAAACCAACGAGATGACCAAGGTCGACCGCGACATCATGGTTCTGGCAAACCCGGAAATCGCCGGATTGCCGAACTGGGTGATCGCACTGGTCGCAGCTGGTGGTCTTGCGGCAGCGCTCTCAACAGCCGCCGGACTATTGCTCGCGATATCCTCAGCCATCTCGCATGACCTGCTCAAAGGCGTCTTCAAACCCGAGATCACAGAAAAACAGGAACTGCTCGCCAGCCGCATAGCGATGGCCGGTGCGATCCTGCTGGCCGGTTATCTGGGATTCAATCCACCGGACTTCGCGGCCGGAACCGTAGCGTTAGCCTTCGGTCTCGCGGCATCGTCGATCTTCCCAGCGCTAATGATGGGTATCTTCTACAAGCGCATGAACAAGGAAGGTGCGATCGCGGGCATGATCGCGGGTCTCGGCGTCACGCTGTTCTACGTATTCCAGCACAAGGGCATCATGTTCATTGCCAGCACGGCATTCCTGGGTGACATGTCGCCGAACTGGTTCCTCGGCATCGAGCCGAACGCCTTCGGCGCTGTCGGCGCAATCGTCAACTTCGCAGTCGCCTTCGTGGTCGCGAAACTGACGGCTGCACCGCCGCAGGAAATCATGGATCTCGTCGAAGATATTCGCGTACCGGCTGGTGCCGGCGCCGCTTCGGCACACTAATCCACGAAAGTAAGGCTGATACTTGGGGGGCCGAAAGGCCCCCCACTTCTTTTGTGCAGGGATGCACTGATGCCGCGGCGTACAGGGATGTACGAGAGCGGCGTTGACCGGACCCAGGTACGGTAGAATAAGACCATGTTCAAGAACAAACACATGATCGTTGCGATGCTCGTCGCGCCGGTGCTCGCCATTATGGCGTGGTTCGCCGTCGACTATTTCGTCGCCGAACGACCGCATGCCGCGAAGCCTGGGTCGGCTTATACGCTGATCGCGAAATCCAACTGCCGCTATGCGAGTGGCCAATGCGATCTCGAGAACGCGGACTTCAAGCTCAGCATCCGACCCGGCATGGTCTCCGCCAGTTCCGTCGCCCTGACCCTGACGGCTTCACACGAGCTGCAGAGCGCAGCCATTGGCCTTTTTAACGGGGATGAAGAGCAAGCGTCTGCGCCAATGACGCGAACGGACGATGCCGGAACCGAATGGCAAGGCTTGTTACCGAGCCCCGGCTCCGACGAATCACGCATCCGGATCGCGGTCACCGCCAACGGCGCGATCTGGTCCGCCGACGTACCGGTTGTGTTTATAAGCACTTCTAACTAGGGACATTCGTCTTTCGTCCAATGGTCGCGTGCGGCCGGGCCTCCTAAACTCTCGTCAATACCCCTGTATCAGGAGGCCACGATGAGCAACTACGAGGCGACACATCGAGCTTCGATCGAAACACCCGAGGAATTCTGGGCTGAAGCGGCCGAGGGCATAGACTGGGAAAAGCGCTGGGATAAAGTCCTCGATAACCCTGAGCCCAACATCTACCGCTGGTTTGCGGGGGCACGCCTCAATACTTGCTATAACGCCCTCGACCGCCACGTCGAGCGTGGCCGCGGCGACCAGGCCGCGGTGATCTACGACAGCGCGGTTACTAACACGAAACGCACCATCAGCTACGCCGAGTTGCTCGACGAAGTCTCTCGATTCGCGGGCGTTCTTTCAGAGGCCGGCGCCGGCAAGGGCGATCGCGTCATTATCTATATGCCGATGATTCCGGAGGCCATTGTTGCCGTGCTCGCATGCGCGCGACTTGGCGCCGTGCACTCGGTCGTGTTTGGGGGCTTTGCGGCGGCCGAACTGGCGACGCGTATCGACGATGCACAGCCGACGGTTATTGTGTCGGCGTCCTGCGGTATCGAGCCTTCACGACTCGTGGAATACAAACCGCTACTCGACGAAGCCATCGAACTGGCTAGCCACAAGCCGGGACACTGCGTCGTCTACCAGCGCCCGCAGGTTGAGGCCACCATGATCGAGGGCCGTGATGTCGACTGGCAGAAAGCGATGGCCACGGCAACGGCGCATGACTGCGTGACGGTCGACGCGACGGACCCGCTGTACCTGCTCTACACGTCCGGCACGACCGGCCAGCCGAAGGGCATCGTGCGCGACAACGGCGGTCATGCCGTCGCGCTGCACTGGTCGATGAAAGCTATCTATGGCGTAGACCCGGGCGAGGTCTACTGGGCGGCGTCCGACATCGGCTGGGTCGTCGGTCATTCCTACATTATTTATGGGCCGCTGCTGCACGGCAATACGACAGTCCTGTTCGAGGGCAAGCCTGTCGGCACACCTGACGCAGGCGCATTCTGGCGCGTCGCAGCGGAGCACAACGTCGCCACGATGTTCACGGCGCCAACGGCGTTCCGCGCAATCAAGCAGCAGGATCCCGATGGCAGCCTGATCGGCAACTACGACCTGTCGGCAATGCGCGCCCTGTTCCTCGCGGGCGAGCGCTGCGACCCGGATACGCTCCATTGGGCCGAAGACAAGCTCGCTATTCCTGTGATCGATCACTGGTGGCAGACAGAGACCGGCTGGGCGATTGCCGCCAATTGTCTTGGCATCGAACTGCTGCCGGTCAAGGCCGGTTCCGTCGGCCCGGCCGCGCCCGGCTGGGACGTCCGCACGCTCGATGGCGATGGCAATGACGTGAACTCGGGCGGCGTTGGCGCCATCGCGTGCAAGCTGCCGTTACCGCCGGGAACTTTGCCTGGCCTTTGGAACGCGCAGGAGAAATTCGTTGAGAAGTACCTGACGACGTTCCCCGGCTACTACGAGACCGGCGACGCCGGGTTTATCGACGAAGACGGCTACATCAACGTCATGTCTCGCACGGATGATGTCATCAATGTCGCAGGACACCGTCTCTCGACGGGCGCCATTGAAGAAGTCCTTGCAGGCCATCCCGATGTCGCCGAGTGCGCCGTCATCGGTGTCGCTGACGCAATGAAGGGCCAGCTGCCGCTGGGCTTCCTCGTGCTCAAAGCTGGCGTCGATCGCAGCGCGGACGAGATTATTGCCGAAACTGTCGCCATGGTTCGTGAGCAGGTTGGACCGGTCGCGGTGTTCAAACAGGCGGCCGTCGTCGCAAGGTTGCCGAAGACGCGCTCAGGCAAGATTCTGCGCGGCACAATGCGACAGATCGCTGATTCAGAGGCTTACAAGGTGCCCGCGACAATCGAGGATCCGGCGGTCCTCGACGAAATCGGCGTCGCACTCAAAGCAATAGGCTACGCGACTAGAGCGGCGTAAGGATGAACGCTGGAAATCAGTCGGCGGCGGGTTCAGACGTCGCGGCCAGGGTGCGCGCGACGAAACGCCAGACCACAGGATTGAATGCCATCCCGAGGTGTGAGCCCCTGATGCGCTTATGCCGGGCATGCGGATTGTAACGGTCAATAGCCGCACGCCAGTCGACAATACCGTCACTCCGGCTGTACAGGACCGTCAGCGGCACCTCGATACCCTGAGAGTTCATCTCGTGAATGCGTCGCTCGAGTGCGTCGAGGTCGATCTTCGCGTTCTCGGCGAACCGCTCGCCTGTGGCTGTGTATTTCGGGCCGCCCTCTACCGGTGTGCCGAACGTGATGACCTCACGAACGAGATCTGGCTCTCGTCGCGCAACTTCGCGGGCGATAACGCCGCCCAGGCTCCAGCCGATCAACGTGATCGGCTCATCGCTGCGGCGAACCGCATGAATGTGTTCAAGCACGCGTCCTGCGTCTTCTTCCGGACGGCCGTTGTTGCGCCCGATACCCCACGGCAGCGCCTCGTACCCGAGGTATTGAAGGTACCGCTGTAGCGGCCACATCGCTCGCTCATCCGCCATGAAGCCCGGCAAGAGCATCACCTGGCGGCCGTCGCCGCGCGTCTCCGATGCGAGCCACGGTGCAGCAGGCAGCAAGGAAACGGCCTCGAGCAGCGCGCGCGGCTCGAGAAATTTCAGTGCGGGATTGGGAGACTGTAATTCGTAGCGCTCCTGGCGCTCAATCACAGCAGTGGCCGCATCAGTCATGATCAGGACGTCTCCTTCAGGGCGTCCTCAATGCTCGCAACGAGCTTGTCATCGTAAGGCTTCGTCCGCGGGCTGAACTCGGCGATCAGCTCACCGTCGCGACCGATCAGGTATTTGTGGAAGTTCCAGCTCGGGTACGTGCCGGCGGCCTCGGCCAGTTGATCAAAGAACGGGTGGGCCTTGCCCTCCTTAACCGAAACCTTCTCGAACATCGGGAACTTGACGCTGTAGGTCAGCCGGCAGAAGTCCTGTATCTCTGCCTCGGTGCCGGGCTCCTGCCCCATGAAATCATTGGACGGGAAGCCGAGCACGACGAGACCGTCTTCGCCATATTCCTGATACAGTTTCTCGAGCCCTTCGTACTGCGGCGTAAGGCCACATTTCGACGCGGTATTGACCACGAGGACGACCTTGCCGTCATAGGTTTTTTCGAGGTTTACGACGTCATCGGACGCCAGTTTCCTGAAGTCCTGGTCGAGCAAATCGGCCACGGCGGTAGTTGATGCGAGCATGACTGCAATGACTCCTGCGATTCTGCGGATCACGGAACTCTCCTGTTTAGTGTATGGCGACAGGGTCCCATGCCAGGCCCCGGGTTGGTAGCGGCTTTCTGTAACAAGTCGTTTCGAATCGCCGCGCTACCACGCAGATGTGCGCTGCAGTTGGCGGTGCAGATCACGCATCTCAAGAACGATGCCCAGCATGATCGACGTGTTCTGCGTCGATCGTTCTCCGGAGTATAGATCTTCCAGAACGCAGGTGGTCAGTGCGTCAAGCTCGCCGGAAATATCCTGTATCGGTGTGGCGCTCACGCGTTTATCGGGATCCAGCTCGATACCCGACAGATCCGAGAACGCATTGCGGAAGAGACCGCGAAGATGCTGCAACCTTTGCGTCACCGCCTCCGACGGCGGCGTGTGTTCATTGAGAACGTGTTCGCCGGCCAGATCCGCCAGTGTAGACGCCGACTGCATAAGGTCCCGCTCGACCGAAAGTACATCCAGCTGATTCATCAGCCACGGCTCGATCTTCGGCTGTATTCGATTGAGGCGACGGACAAATTCGTTCTCCGTTTCGCGCGTTGCGGCGATGTCTGCATCGAGGGCTTTGCGCAGCTTCTTCGCAGCTTTGCGTTTTCGCTTGACGAGAATCTTCAACACGTTGTCGAGGACCTCGGCGTTGTACTGCAGCGACTTCATGAAATGCTGCCGCAGCGTTAGCGTGTCCTTGTCCATCTTGTCCGGACTCGAGACGACCATGAGCTGGTCCATCTGCGAGCGACGAGCGTGATAATGGTGCGTGCGAACCAGCGCCAGGACCGCGGCAACAGCGAGCACGACGATCGCGGGACCGTCGAACACCTTGATCAGCGCTGCAAAAGTCGCCGCCATCAGGAACGCGGCAAAAGCGGTTAGCAGCCAGCCTCCGATGACGCTGAAGACGCCGGCAACGCGATAAACCGCGGAATCCCGGCCCCAGGCCTGGTCGGCCAGAGACGTGCCCATAGCGACCATGAAGCTCACGAATGTCGTCGATAGCGGGAGTTTCAGCGAGGTCGCGAACACGATCAGAATACTGGCGACGGTCAGGTTGACCGACGCACGCAGCGTGTCGAATGCGGGCCGCTTCAGGTCAAAGGTACGCTGTTTCTCGCGCACGAAGCGCTCGGCAATACCGATACGCCAAGGCTTTGGAACTGCCTGCATGGCAGTCTCGCCTGTCGTGATGAAGGTGCGTACGATACCCCGCGAGATTGGTCCGGGACGGAAACGCTCGGCGCCATCATCCTGGCGAGCAAGGTTTACTTCGGTTTGCGTGACCGACTTCGCCTTGGATGAGAACCACAGCGTGATCACCATCACGGCGCCGGCGCCGACGAGAATCAGCGTATTGCCTTGCACCGGTTCCTTGAGCGCTTCCATCGTCATCTGGTCGGGCGCCAGACCCGTGCCCACCCAGGCTTGCCATGACGAGAATCCCGCAAGAGGTACGCCGATAAAGTTGACAAGGTCATTACTCGCAAACGCGAGCGCCAGTGAGAAAGTGCCGCCGAGCACGACGAGCGCCAAAACGTCAATGCCAAGTCGGTTCAGCAGCCACATAACGAAGCCCCAAACGGAGAGTGCGATCACCGAGATCACCAGCGTGTTGGCGTAGATGTACTCGTACGCGTCGGCCGATACAAAGCTCGCACCTTTCAGGCCCTTGATGATCAGGAAGTAGCTAAGCACCGTAAATGCAACGGCGCTCCAGCCGATGCGGATAAAATCCGAATGGTTCTTCTTCTCGAACGTGAACAGCAGTCGAGAGACGAACTGTACCGCCGTACCGACGAGAAATGCGACGACGACGGACAGACCAATGCCACCAATGATCGTCCCTGCCCGGCTGGCATTGACGTAGTCGAGTACGGCGCCACCGTCCGGATTGAAGGCAACAACGAAGATCGCGATCGCGATCGATGCGCCGAGCAGTTCGAAAACGATCGATACGGTCGTTGACGTTGGCAGCCCGAACGTATTGAACAAGTCCAGTAGAAGAACGTCGGCGAGCATCACGGCGAGGAAGATAATCATGACGTCCGCGAACGTGAACATGTCCGGGTTGAAGATGCCCTTGCGAGCGACTTCCATGATGCCCGAGGAGAACATGGAGCCAACGAGAACGCCGAGGCCGGCGATGATCAGGATGACCTTGCGGCTCGCAACACGGCTGCCGATCGCAGAATTGAGGAAGTTGACGGCGTCATTGCTGACACCGACGCTCAGGTCAACCAGGGCCAGCAGGAATAGCAGGCCAACAACAAGTTCGAAGTACCCCATTGGGGCCTCGTCTTACGAAACGAATCAGGTGCCGATGTTACGGTTTTATCGCACCGACCAACCATACGAACAAGCCGCGACATTTTGCGCTTCCCGGCTATTGCGAGGGCCGTCGAACGGATCGGATTCGGTTACTCGTCGAATTCGCCGTTGTCGTAGCGTTTCAGGAACTTCTTGATGAAACGACGGACTTCGCGGGCGGCTGAGGTATCGAGGTCGTGGCACGCTTCGACGAAGCGGTCGCGCAGTTCCTTGTTGAGACGCAGGACCAGCTGAGCATTCTTCTTCTTGTTTTGATTCTTGGCCACAGATGTTTAGTGTATATACATGCGCTAGTCAGCGTCCAGAAACCCGATCACAGATAGACGCGTGGCGACTGAGTTTCAGTCAACGTCGACCTGGATAATGATCTTGCCGCGGGCGCGGCCGGTCTCGGAATAGCGGATCGCCTCAGCCACCTGCCCCAGCCGGAAACGGCGATCGATCACTGATCTGACCTTGCCATCGGCCATCAGGTCGGCAATAGCACTCAGGTCTTCCTGGGTGATGCGCGCAACGAAGACAATGAGTTCCTGGCTGACAAACGGGGACTTCAGCAGCGCGCCAATCGGTCCCTTGAGCGGTGCGAACCAGTCACCCTTCGGGCCGCCGACCCTGACCAAAACACCGTCATCTTTCATCACACCGAGATTGGCGCCGATCGAGTGATTGCCGACCATGTCGACGATGACGTCGTACTGCTCGCTGCCCTGCGTATAATCTTCCAGCTTGTAGTCCCAGACGCGATCGGCACCCAGCGAACGCACCATCTCAACATTGCGCGTACTGCAGACGCCATGCACCTCGGCGCCGAACGCTTTGGCGATCTGCACCGCGTAAGTGCCGACGCCGCCCGATGCACCGTTTATCAGCACCTTGTCGCCGGCCTGCACCTGCCCTTTGTCGCGTACGGCCTGCAGGGCGGTCAGCGCGGCGATCGGCACAGCGGCAGCCTCCTCAAAACTCACCTCCGGCGCTATTGCGGTGATGCCCCGGTCTGCGGGCACGACGACGTATTCGGCGAAGGCGCCGTTGCGTCCACCGAATACCCGGTCACCCGGAGCAAATTTGCTCACCTCCGGACCCACGGCCTCAACGATACCTGCGTAATCAACCCCGACGCGCGGATCGGCCGGAGCGCCGATACCTGACCCAAGCCGCATGAAATAGGGAGAACCGCGCATGTAGTGCCAGTCGAGCGGATTGACTGCGGCACTTTGTACGCGCACCAGCACCTCGTTGCCTTCAGGCACCGGCTTGGCGACCGTTTCGACGGCCAGAACCTCAGGACCGCCATAGCAGGAATAGCGGACCGCCTGCATGGTCTCGCCGCTTGCCGCGGCTGCTGCGCCGCCCGGTGAATCGTCGCATGGCGCCGTGTAACTAAGCGCGATCGCGAGCGCAATAATCGCAATGGCGATCAGCCCGAAGAATCCTGCCGAAATTTTGTAGCGTAGTTTCATGGTGCCGAGAATACCCTGTAATGCACTGCCTGACACAAGCCGCGTGCAGGCACGGAAGCTGCTCGACACCGGTCAAGGTAATATGTACAAAGGTTTACGCGCACAGAATAACAACCAGGCACGTTGCAGAACCACGACACGATCATCATAGGTGCCGGCCATAACGGGTTGGTCTGCGCTACTCTGCTGGCTCAGGCCGGGCAGCGCGTTCTCGTGCTTGAATCGAACAGCACAGCCGGTGGACTCGCCGCGACACGCGAGTTCCATCCCGGGTTTCGTGCGGCCGTTGCTCATCACGCCAATCACTTTTCAGCGCGGGTCGCCAAGGAACTCGGCCTTGCGCGGCACGGTTATACCCAGCGCAGCTTGCCGCCGATAGGGCTCGGCAACGACGGCGAGCATGTCAGCGTAGCGAACGGCGAGCTGAGGGGGGCGAGTGAGTCTGACGCGCGCTCATTCCAGGATTACGAGCGCCTGATGCAGACCTGTGCGACAGCCCTCGAACCGTTCTGGCAGAAGACCATTCCGGGCATTGGCAGTCGCAAACTACGCGACCTCGCAACCTTCGGACATCTTGGACTGAAACTGCGAGGCCTCGGCCGCCAGGATATGCGCGAGTTCCTGCGCATCGCGTCATTGCCTGCGCGCGACCTCATGGACGAGTATTTCGAGAGCGATCTCGTCAAGGCCCTGCTCTCCTGGGACGGGCTGATCGGTTCGCGCCTCGCGCCTCGGTCCCCCAATGCCGCGGTGCTCGCGATGCTGTATCGCCGCAGTGGCGAGTCCGCGGACACGCGCAGCCTGATCGCTGCGCTCGAGGCTGCGGCCGCAGATGCAGGCGTCGAAATACGTTTCGACACCCCGGTCGCACATATCCTGGTGAGCGGCGATGACAGCGGGTTGCGCGCGAAGGGCGTGCGAGTTTCTGCACGTGAGGAGATTGCGGCGGACAGGATCATATCGTCAGCCGATCCGAAAACGACCTTTGTCGATCTCCTCGGCGTCGAGCACCTCGACATTGGCTTCACCAATCGCATAGGGCGCCTGCGCTGCAATGGCTATGTAGCCAAGCTGCATCTCGCTCTCGAAGGTTTGCCTGAATTTACCGGTCTCGACAGCCCGGACGGGCGCCTGCTGATTGCGCCCGAGATGGACGCGATCGAATTTGCGTTTGACGATGCGAAGTACGGCCGTTGTTCGGACAATCCCGTCCTCGAGGTAACGGTACCGAGTATCGCCGATAGCTCTCTTGCCCCAGACGGGAAACACGTCCTGTCTGCACACGTGATGTATGTTCCCTATGCCCACAAAGGTGGCTGGACGGACGAGGCGCGCGACGCGATAAAAGATCGCGCGATCGCATCAATCGAGCGTTATGCACCACGCATTCGCGAACAGATCGCGGGCAGCGAATTCCTGACGCCGGCCGATCTCGAACGCGAATACCGTATCACCGGCGGGCACTGGCACCACACTGAGTTCGCCATGGACCAGATGCTGATGATGCGGCCGACCTACGGCGCCGCACAGTATCGTTCACCGGTACCCGGACTCTGGCTGTGCGGTGCAGGCTGTCACCCGGCCGGCGATCTGACCGGCCTGGCTGGACACAACGCCGCGCGCGAGGTGTTGCGATGAAACGCTACGACGCGATCATCATCGGTGCCGGCCATAACGGCCTTACCAACGCGGCGTATCTCGCAAAGGCCGGACTCGACATCATCGTGGTCGAGAAGAACGACTACATCGGCGGTGCCGCCGTCTCTCGGGAGCTGCAGGAAGGCTGGAAGTACTCGAGCTGCTCCTACGTGTGCAGCATGATGCGCCAGGCGATTCATCGCGACCTCGACCTGGGTCGCCATGGACTGATCCTCGTGCCCTACCTCGGCACCGTTAACTTCGGCGATGGCGACGAGCGCTTCTTCCAGTACCACGATGAGGAAGCGACGTATCTCGAAATCAAGCGCCACTCGCCGCATGACGCTGACGCTATGCACCGCTTTCAGGCGGACCTGACGCGCTACTCGCAGCTGATTCGCAAGACTCTCATGCGCACACCACCGGACCCGACGTCGTTCAGGCCGCGCGATATTCGCGAACTACTGTGGCTCGCGAAAAAATTCTGGGCACTCGGCGAAACCGAACTCTACGAGTACATCCGCTTCTTCACGATGAGCGCCGCCGAATGGCTCGAGGACTACTTTGAGAACGACATGATCAAGGCGGCCATGGCCAGCCCCGGGATCATCGGCACGGCGCTTGGCGTCGAGTCGCCGGGCTCCGCCTACATTCTCCTCCACCATGTAATGGGCGATGTCGACGGCAGCATCGGTGCCTGGGGGCTCGCGCGCGGGGGCATGGGCGCTATTTCGCAGTCAATCGCAAACGCGATGCAGGAGCATGGCGGCGAGCTGCGCACCGAATCCGGTGTAAAAAAAATCCTGGTCGAGAACCGCAATGCTGTCGGCGTCGTGCTCGAGAACGGTGACGAGATTCGTGCGGGCATCGTCGTCTCGAACCTCGACGCCAAACGCACTTTCACACGCATCATGGACAGGGACGATCTGCCGGACGGCATCTACGAGAGAGCGAAGAACTTCAAGATCCGCGGCTCGTCCGGCAAGGTCAATATCGCGTTGTCAGGCATGCCGACATTTACGGGCGTACCGGACAATCGCTACCTCAGTCGCGGCGGCCAGGGCTTCACGGGGTCGCTCGAAACAATGGAACGCGCGTATGACTGCTGGAAACGCGGCCGCTGGTCGGACGATCCGTTCGTCGAATCGGTCATACCGTCGGCCTGGGACCCGACAGTCGCGCCGCCGGGCCAACACTGGATGTCGAACTTCATTCAGTATTGCCCGCCCAAGCTCGCGGATGGACCGTGGACACCGGAGAAACGCGACGCTTTTGGTGAGAGCGTAATCAGCAAGATTGAGCGCTACAGCCCGGGATTCCGCGACCTGATCGTGCATATGGAGGTCCGGACACCGCATGAGATCGAAAACGAGATCGGCCTGACCGAAGGCAATATCTTCCAGGGCGAACTGACGATCGACCAGTTGTTCTTCAACCGACCGTTCCCCGGTTACGGCCAGTACCGTATGCCGGTGAAGAACCTTTACATGTGTGGCTCCTCTACCCACCCGGGTGGTGGCGTATCGGCCGTGTGCGGTGCGAACGCGGCCCGCGAGATCCTGATGGACCTCAGGAAACCGAACTCCGTGCCCGACGACGATTTCTACGACGAATGACGACGATGACTAGCGACCCTTACGCCGGCGAGCGATTGAAAGAAACGCACTTCTACGAGCGCGAGGCCGAGCTCAATATTCGTGACGCATGGTCTTCCTGGAACGGCTACCTGTTCGCGGACTACTACTACGACACCGAATACGAGTACTTCTGCATTCGCAATCAGTGCGGCACCTACGACATCTGCCCGATGCAAAAGTACGAGATCACGGGCCGCGACGCAGAGACGATGCTCGATCGCATGGTCACGCGTGATGTGACCAGGATTGGCCTGAACCGCGTTGCGTATACCGTGTGGTGCACTGACCAAGGCCGCATTATCGATGACGGCACAATATTCCGACTCGCCGACGACCGTTTCATGCTCACCTGCGGCAGTCCGTGCACAGCCTGGTTGCGCAAAGCTGCCTTCGGCTTCCGGGATGTGACGATCACTGACCTTAGCGACGACCTTGCAGCGCTATCTTTGCAAGGACCAACGTCCTGCGCCGTATTGAAACGCATGGGCCTCGGCGGCGTTGAGACGATGAAGGCGTTCGACATCCGGCACTTCCCGTTCCACGACGGCAACCTGATGGTCTCGCGCACCGGATTCACAGGCGACCTCGGTTACGAGCTCTGGATAGCCCCCGAGCTGGCGCTGACGATGTGGGACGAATTGTATGCCGCAGGCGAGGACTACGGTATCCAGCCGTATGGTGAGGCAGCGACGAACATGGCGCGACTCGAGGCCGGGTTCATCATGCCTCACATGGACTTCACAGAGGCACTCAAGACAGTGCACCTCGAGCATGACCAGACACCCTTCGAGCTGCAGCTCGGTTGGCTCGTCGATTTCAAGAAGCCACACTTCAGCGGTCGCGATGCGCTGCTAGAGCACAAGCGCCGCGGACCCGTCTGGACGCTGGCAAAGCTCGACGTCGAGGGCAACTGGCCTGCCGAAGACGCAATCATGTACAACAATGAGAAGTGCAGCCACGAGATTGGCTACGTCACGTCAGCGATGTGGTCACCGACCGTCAAGGCGAATATTGCGCTGGCGATGATCCGCACCGAATCCCTAAAGGGCGAACTCTGGGCCGAGATCTACAAGGCGAAGGAGCTGCGCCAGTATCGGCGCATGGCGAAATGCACGCTCAAGAAGAAGCCGTTCTGGATGCCCGAGCGCGCGAGAACGACGCCGCCCGCGGACGTCTAGTCAATATCTCGTATCAGCCAGGAAGGTGATGTGTAGACGTCGACTGCGACAGAGTCTCCCGCGTTAATCGTCCCGGGCACATCGACAACACCCACAACCCCACGCGTGAGCTTCGCTGCTTTCGAGAACGCGGTACTGGAAAGCTTGTCGCCCGATTTCGTCGCGCACTCCGCGGCGAGCAAGGTGCCCATGTCATGACACGGCGGGTTGTATTCCTCAACCACCAGAACCGCGCCGGACGGAAATTCGAGTGTCGTACCCTTCGGCAATCGTGACAGCTGATCGATACCCTCGATGCAGAGATTCGCTCCGAGGCGTCCCGCTGCCAGCGGTTCAACGAGGTCCATCGCGGCACTGATTTCCGCGAGTTCCTCGGCCGACACGGCCGACCACTGTCGTTCATTCCGCCGAACAGTGCCCTCGTCTTGCTTGTCGCCGGCCCACGCTTTGCGCGAGTGAGAACGATGTCGATCGCCGACTACGCCATCGAGTTCGAGCTGAATGCTCGCACTGGCATCTTTGCTCAGGTCGTTGTTTTTTCCGGCATGCACCGATACCACTCGCCCACTCAGCTTGGCCACCTGGTTCCCCTGCTCTGGCTCGACTGCGTATTAGAACCGCATTTGCGACCCCATGCCAGCATGTATACTCGGGCAGCAAATACGCCACGTTCAAGAAACACACAGGCCTGACACCCGCGCAGTACCGTCGCGAGCGGGCCTGCACGGATCACTGACCCGGTATTGATGCAGGCCCAGGAACACACCGGCTCGTACTACGCAGCCACCGTTAACGAAGTAACCGATTTTGCTCCTCTGCGTGGCGCGCAGACGGCAGATGTCTGCGTCGTTGGTGCAGGTTTCACGGGTATCTCGACGGCCCTGCACCTCGCGGAGCGAGGCTATAACGTGCACGTCGTCGAGGCGCACCGGGTTGGCTGGGGCGCAACCGGCCGCAATGGCGGCCAGATGATCGGCGGCATCGCAGGCGAGCGTTGCATCGCCAAGCACCACGGACGCGGCGTTGAGGAACTCTTCAGCGAGCTCCGCTGGGAAGGCCACAACATCATCCGTCAGCGTGTCAGCAAATACGGTATCGACTGCGATCTCAAACCGGGTTACGTCGACGTCGCCATCAAACCACGTCACGTTCGTGACATGCAGGCAGAGCACAATGCACTCGTCGAGGCGGAATTCCCTTACGAGGTTCGCATGCTGTCACGCGAAGAAACTCGCGAGCTGACCGGCACGGACTCCTACATTGGCGGTCTGCTGAACATGGGCAACGGGCATTTGCATCCGCTGAATCTCTGCCTCGGCGAAGCCGGCGCGGCAGTGTCGCTGGGCACAACGATTTACGAACAGTCCCCGGTCACCGAGATACGCCGGGGCGATAAAGCCGTCGTCGTGACGGAACACGGCACGGTGACTGCGGACGCTGTTGTGCTTGCGGGCAACGCCTATCACCACATCGAACCCAAGCTTCGCGGCATCATGTTCCCGGTCAATAGCTTCATCGTCGCGACAGAGCCGCTTCCAGACGAGGTTGTTCAGGCAATCAATCCCCGCGACCTTGCAATTTGCGACCCGAACTTCGTCCTCGAATATTTTCGCCTGAGTGCCGACAAGCGCCTGCTGTTCGGCGCGCGCCTGAATTACTTTGGCGACGACCCCGAATTCATCATGAAGCAGCACCGCCGAAAAATCGTGAAACACTATCCGGCACTTGCCGACGTTGGGTTCGATTACGCCTGGGGTGGCACGATCGGTGTCCCGATCAACAGGGTGCCGTTACTCGGTCGAGTCGCGCCGAACGTCTTCTACAGCCAGGGTTACTCGGGGCACGGTGTGAACGTGACGCATCTCGCCGGACAGATCATGGCCGATGCGGTCGCAGGCACCTTCGAACGCTTCGATCTGTTCGCTGACGTCAAGCCAGTCGTCGTGCCGGGTGGCCACTTGTTCAGTAAGCCGATGGTTGCGCTGGGCGTGCTCTACTACAAGATCAAGGATCGACTGTAGATGTTGTCGCGACTCGCCCACTTCGACGAAGCTCGCCTGCATCGCCTTCAGCAGTTCGTGAAGTGGGTCGTCTATACGCTGCTCATCATCAACTGGCTGTTTTATATTGCGGAAGACTCGAATCGTGCGATGCATACGCTTGAGCCCGGCGATTCGATCGTCAAATGGCTCCGCGAGTTCTCCACCAGCATTGACACGTCAGCGTGGTTCATCCTGCTGTTCATGTACGAACTCGAGACTTATATTCTCGAGGACAAGTCGTGGACCGGCTGGGTAGCGAAGACGGTGCATGGCTTGCGCATCGTGTGTTTCCTGATGATTGCGCACACCGTGGTCGCGTACGTGGCCTCGGCCAACGAACTCGCGCCGACAGTATTGGTCGATGGCGCTTCGGGACCCTGTGACGTGGCGGACCAGGATATTTCCTGGGTCTACAATCTCGAGTACACAGACATTACGAGCGCGAATTGCGCCAGCATTTCCGGTCCCACCGAGCTCTACAAGGTCGGCGACGATCCTGTCGTGTCGTCGTTCGACGGCCTGGAGCTCGAGCGCAACCTTGCGGCCGTCGATGTCATCGAGGTCATTACCTGGCTACTGATCATCCTGGCTATCGAAATCGTTGTCCGCCTGCAGGAGCGCAATGTCACCAGCGGTTCACTCATCACCCTCGCGGGGCGCTCCAAGATTCTCTTCTACCTTGTGCTGTTCGGGCTTTCCGCATACTGGGGTTTGCTTGGACACTGGTTGTACGTGTGGGATACCTTCCTCTGGATCGCGGGGTTTGCGGCTATTGAGATGAACATTCAGGAATGGCGCGACGAGATACGCGAAGAAACCGGGGCCAAACCGCAGCCTGCGCCGGCTCAGGGGACATAGAAAACACGCCGCAGAGACGCCATGCGAAAGATCCATCAAAAACAAGAGCATACGAGTTCATACTACGCGGCAACGGTCAACGAGAAGACGGCTTATCCGGCGCTGCGGGGCGGCGTATCGGCAGATGTTTGCGTTGTCGGCGCCGGGTTCACTGGCGTTTCCACCGCCCTCTCCCTTGCCGAACGAGGCTATTCAGTCGCGCTGGTCGAGGCCAATCGCGTCGGGTGGGGTGCGTCGGGAAGGAATGGCGGCCAGCTCATTCATGGCATCAGTGGCCTTGAGCGAATTCGCAAGAAACACGGTGAAAGCGTCGCCGACCTGCTCTGGGACATCAAGTGGCGCGGCAACGATATCATCCGCGAGCGCGTCGCGAAGTTCGGCATCGAGTGCGACCTCAAGGACGGCTACGCCGAGGTCGCGACGAAGCCCGGTCAGACCGACTGGTTCGCCGAGTATGTCGAGGAACGCGAGCAACACGGTACCCCGAAGACCTGGGAAATCTGGGATCGCGAGCAGACCCGCGAATTGCTCGGAACCGACGCGTTTCACGGAACGTTCGTGTGCTTTCGTGACGGGCATCTGCATCCCCTCAACCTGTGCATTGGAGAAGCTCGCGCAGCATACGAGCTCGGCGTGCAGATCTTCGAGCAATCGCCCGTCACAGGAATCGACCACGGCTCGCGCCCCAGGGTGAGGACTGCCGATGGCTACGTCGATGCCGATGCTGTCGTGCTCGCCGGCAACGCTTACAGTCAGTTCGAGCCAAAACACCTGGCGAATCTCGTCTTCCCTGCCGGCAGCTACATCATCGGCACCGAGACGTTGTCCGACGACATGGCTGCGGAAATCAACGCGCGGGACGTTGCAGTCTGCGACCTCAACGAGGTGGTCGACTACTACCGCCTGTCGGCCGACAAGCGCCTGCTTTACGGCGGCGCCTGCAATTACTCGGGCCGCGACCCGGCGAGTATCAAGGAGTACATCCTGCCGCGCATGTTGAAGGTCTACCCGCAGCTGAAAGATGTACGCATCGACTTCGAATGGGGCGGCAAGATCGGCATCGTGCTTAACCGTGTTCCGACCGTCGGCCGTATCAACAACAACGTCTACTATTGCCAGGGCTACTCAGGCCATGGCGTTTCCGCAACACACGTCATGGGCGAGATCATGTCGGATGCCGTTGCCGGCACGATGGAGCGCTTCGACCTGTTTGCAAGCATGGACCACTTCCGCATACCGGGCACACAGTGGGTCGGCAATCAGATCATCGCGCTCGGCATGATGTTCTACAAAATCAAGGACAAGCTCGGCTGAACACCGTTACGCGGTTAATTCGCCAACCGCTCGCCAGGCCTGTTCAATCGCGACTTCCATCATGGCACGCGCGCCGGCGTCGCAGTTCGCTATCGCTATGCGCCCAAACGGCTTGCGCGCCTGGACATGCGGATAGCGTTCGTCATTCCAGTCTTCGTAATACGGCTGCTCATCCCAGTCGTACATCCACGAGTAGCCGTGCGCCCAGCGATTGACGGTTATTGCCTCGATATCCGACGCGGGATCGAAGCCACCGTCAGCCAGCGTTGTGGCGAGTTGCTGGCGGACATTCCGCTCGATGGTCTCGAACGGTGTCGCAAACAGCTCATGGCGGCCAACCCGGCGCTGCTCGCGCTTGCTGAACCCTGAATTCGGCGCATGCGGGAATCGTTCCATGTGCACCGCGATTGGCTCGTCCGGTGATTGCGAGAAACGGTAATCGCCCAGATTTACGGGAAAATCCAGCATCGCAAGCGTGTGGTAGCTGCCTGAAGAAGCGACTGCGCCGATACCCAGTTTCTTCCACGCCCGCCAGTTGTTGAGGGCGACGGTCGTGTACAGAATGGGCGCTTTCACCTGGTTGGCGAGCGCCGCACGTTGAGACTCGGGCAGTTCCGGACACAATGACGGAATGATCGCGTTGTAGCATGCGAGCACCGTGTGCCGCGCGTGGACACGATACGCCCGCCCATCCCTGACGTAGGAAACGTTGACGCGCGATGCACTCTTCGAACCACTGTCGTTCTCGACGTGCGTGACGGTGCTATTCAACCGCAACCGCACCTTCGTATCGGCAGTATCGAGTTTGCCGTAGTCGAATCGTGCCGTAACGATATCTTCCATTGTCGAGCCCGGTGCTACACCCGGAATCAGCTCCCTAACGAGCAATCGCGCGACAGACGCGTTGCCGTCCGGAAAATGATGAATGTACGGCTCTTCTATATCCTCGAAATCGACGCCGATCGCTTTTACCGCAGGCAGGTACAGGTAGAACAATGCACCGGCCGCCGAAGCCGTCTCAATGCCCACGCTCATATCGGTCGTCAACGCCTGCAGTGTTTTGAAGACTTCGTCTTCAGTAATACCGAGATGACGTTGCAAAAATTCGCGGTAGCTGATCGACGACAGGTACTCTTCTTTTTCGGCAAACGATAAGTTTGGCAGGACATCTTTCTCGGTCGTCAGCAGATGCAGGAGCTGCTGCCTCGCCGGTTCTGACATCGGCATTTGTGCGACCGCTGCAGCATCACTCAGGTTTGACGACGCGAGCGGCAGATAGCTACCGATATTAGACAGGTCGTAACGAACAAGACGATCGACACCCCAGTCGGTCTTGTTGAAGAACACGCTGCCGGCAAGGCCGTGTTCGCGAAAAAAAGTGTCGTCATAAGCCGAGTCGAAGCGATCGATGCGCACGCCAATGTCTTTGAGCAATGACTTGACAAGGCCGCTATAACCCGATGGCGCTTCCATCGTCTGGCTACCGCCATAGCCAATCAACGTCTTTCCGTTAATCGTGAATTCATTACGCTTGGCGTGGCCACCGAAGTCGTCATGATTGTCGAGAATCAGGATGCGCGCACCCGGGTTCGACTGGCGATAAAAGTAGGCAGCGGCAAGGCCACTTATGCCAGCGCCGACAACGACAAGGTCATACTGTTGCTCATCCGTGTCCTCGACCGGGCCCCAGTCCCGCTTGCCTTCGCGCGCCAGCGCGTGCGCGATCTCGAACGAGCCCGGATGACTGCCTCGCATGCCGGTCAATGCCGGTGGGTAGTTGAATGCACCGGCTTTTTCCGCCGCGAGCATCTTGTCCGCAAACACTTTGCCGGGCGTCAGCGACGAGGCCGCGATGGCGCCGATCCCATGCAGTACATCCCTGCGTGAGATAGCGCGATGCATACCGAGATCTCGATCGCCGGCCTTGCTCACAGCTCCCCTTCGAGCTTCGACGTGCGCATTGTCCATTCCCCGGTTTGATGAGAATATGAATGCAAACAATAACATTAACCTCGGGGGCTCCAGCGACATGACCGATGATGCGGGCAAACTGCTGCATCGCCGCACTGAATTTGATGACTGGCGGTCGCTGACGATCGGCATCTACATGGCGCTCACCGGCTATGCAGTTATGGTTGGCCTGCCGGTCATCTCCACATCCTGGGTCAACAATCTCGGCTTCACCGAAGCGCAGGTCGGCTATGTAGCCAGCGCCGATCTATTCGGTCTTGCCATCGGTGCCGTCATCGCGTACTTCGTCGTTGCGAAATACGACCGTCGCTATCTGACGATCGCTTCGGCTTCCGTCGCTATTGCCGCCAACCTGGCATGCATCTACTACCAGAGCTACGAGACAACGCTGTACCTTCGTCTTCTGGCCGGACTTGGCGCTGGCGTCTATACGGGCATCGCTGTAGCCACGATCGGTGGTCATTCGCGCCCGGCATTCGCGTTCGGCGTTGAGTTGTTCGCCTTCGCAGGATCACAGGGTGCCGAACTGAAGTTCCTGCCATACCTGTCGATTGAAGGCATGTACATCGCGTTTGCGATCGCTTTTTTCATCGGCCTGTTGTTCATTGCGTGGGTACCGCGGCGACCTGCGGACAAATCGCTTGACATCGAAGTCGACGTGGAAGAACCGAGCGGCGAACATCATGTCGAGCATCAACACGTGCCAGCCTACGTGCCCTGGCTGGTGCTGACGGCGGTTGTTCTTACCTACGTCAACATCGGCGCGTACTGGACATATATCGAACTCGCGACAGTCGATACGCAAGCATCGCCCGAATGGGTCGCGGACATGCTCGTCTACACCTCCGTATTCTCGGTAATCGGTTGCCTTTTCGCGGTGTTACTCAGCAATCGCTACGGACTGGCGCGCCCGCTACTTGTGACGCTGATTTTCCAAGCGAGCATCGTCGTGATGTTGATCTTTGGCATCACCAACTTCTCGGTTGCATTCAGTATGTTCGCCTTCAATTTCTGCTGGATCTTCGTCGACATCTACCAGGCCGCGACGATCGCAAATGTGGACCGTTCCGGCCGCTATGTCGCCCTGCTGCCCGCCGCCCAAGGTCTCGGCAACGGCATCGGCCCCTGGCTGGCAGCGACCGTGCTGGCTTACGGCTTCGGCTTCAATGGCGTCTTTATACTGTGCGGCGCCGCGTCAATTACAGCAATGCTCGTGTACTTTCACATGTATATGAATCTCAGACGGACGATTCCGGCCCTTGCCGACGCGTCATGAGCCACGAAGCCGAATATCACGACAACATGGTCACGATGCTCGAACTGATCTGGGGCAAGGGCTACATGGCACCAGGCGGCACCGGCAACGTCGCCAAGCTACTGGATGGCACTGACCCTGGTGGCAAACTTATTCTCGATATCGGTTGCGGCATCGGCGGTCCGGCTATGGACATGGTGCGTCTGCATGGCGCCCACGTCGTTGGCATCGATCTCGAGGCATCGCTCGTCGACCGTGCCAAGGCTGATGCGCGCGAAGCCGGACTGCATGAGCACTGCCAGTTCCTGCATGTGCAACCCGGCCCCCTGCCATTCGCCGACGAATCCTACGACATCGTCGTTTCTTCCGGCGCGGTGACACAGACTCCGGACAAGCCATCGTTTTTTGCCGAGATCCTGAGGGTGCTGAGACCCGGCGGGCATTTCCGTTGCTATGAGTGGATGCGGTCTGAACACGAATATTCGGACGACATGTTGTACTGGTTCAAGCTTGAAGAACTGACCTACGACATGCAGACACTCGAGCAATACGGCGCGTTTCTGCGCGATGCGGGATTCGACGAGGTTTCGACCGCCGACGCGTCGCATTGGTACCGCACCGAAGTTCGCCGCGAGTATGAATTGATTCAAGGCGAGCTGTATCCCCGAATGGTCGAGTTGCTGGGACAAAAAGACGCCGACCACTTTGTCGAAAACTGGCGTGCCGGCGTCATCGTGTGCGAATCCGGCGAGATGCGGCAAGGCTATTGCGGCGGACGCAAGTCGCTATAATCCGCGCCCATGGATTTCACCCTTTACTGGTTCATGCTGCCAGTGGCGGTAGTGGTTGCTACGTGCGCAATGCTCAGCGGCATCGGCGGCGCCGCGCTCTTTACACCTATCTTTGTCCTGCTGTTCCCGCTGCTCGGGCCAGAGTATGTGCTGGCTTCGACGATGACGGCGATTACAGCCGCATTGATCACGCAGACCTTTGGCTTTCTGTCAGGCTTAATTGGTTACTACCATCGCGGGTTAATCGACTATCCGCTTGCCGGGCGCATCCTTCGCGTATCGGTGCCAATCGCCGTGATTGGCGCACTGGTTGCCAACCTGGTTCACGACAGCGCGCTGCTGGCCAGTTATTCGCTACTCGTTGCCGTCCTCGCCTACGTCATGTGGCGCAACCGGCCGCCGAGCGCACCGCATTCAGGGAATCCTGACGGCACAACGAAAACGATCGTCGACTCCCGCAGTCACGAGTACACGTATCGGATCCCGCGGCTTGGACTGCGCAGTTATTCCTTAACGGGTCTTGGCGCCTTCCTCACCGGCATGGTGTCGGTCGGTATCGGCGAAGTGACGATATCGAAACTGTCTCGCAAGGGCGTGCCTATTGCCGTTGCCGCGGCCACGTCCGTGCTCGTTGTCATCGTTACTGTTGCTTTTGCATCGACGACCCTGGCCGTGCAGCTGATCCGCGACGGCGGCTGGACGGCAGTTCCGTGGGACCTGCTGCTCTACGATATTCCAGGCGTTCTAATCGGCGGCCAGATCGGGCCGCGTCTGCAGGGCAAAGTCGCGCCGCATACCATGCGCCGGGCGATTGCAGTCCTCTTCGTGATCCTCGCGATTGCGATGCTCAGCGTCGCGTTCCAGAAATACGGCTCCTAGCGCCGCAGACCCCGGTACTGCGACGGCGATAATCCGGTGGACCGTCGGAACTGGCGCGTGAACGAGCTCTGGTCTGCATAGCCGGCCTCGAAAGCGACGTTGGCGATGGACATTTCAGACTCGACGAGCAGCCGGCTTGCAAAACTGATGCGCGTCTTGAGATACCACTGCCCTGTCGTGAGGCCGAAAACGCGCTGCATGCGTCGGTCGAGCTGATACACAGACATGTCGGCAGTACGTGCAAGATCGCGAATCGTCGGACGCTCGGCGATATTGCGCTCCGCGTAGTCGATGGCATCGGCAATGTGCGCGAACTCATCGGAGGAAACATCGGGGAGACCAAGGTCACGGGAGACACCGACGAGGCCCGCGGTGCCACCACCCCGACCCGCCAGCGGCAGCTTTGACGTCAGGCACCAGCCGATGTCGCGCGAACGGATTACGTGGAGCTCAAGCTGATCGACAATAGGCTGGCCCGAACGAATGACTATCGCGTCCTGATCCTCGTAGCTGCGACCGAGCGTTTTCCCGAGTACCTCGGATGGCCGCCTGCCCAGCAACTCACGCTTGTCCTGGAGTCCGCAGCGCTCGACCAGGGTGCGGTTCGCGGCGACGTAGCGCCCCTCCTCATCTTTGACAAAAAAGACGATGTCGGGAAGCTGGTCGAACAGCGCCTCCGCCGTAAATGGTTCGGCCAATTCATTAAGGAACGCGGTTGTCGAAAACGGCAATGACATGAGCTGATTATGCCAAAATTCAAGTTCGCGCATCGCTGTCCGACAAGACTCGACCGGTCAGAGCCCCTACCATGGGTGATCATCAGGAATAATGGCCGTCATGACTGACAACACTGTTTTTACTGGCTGCATCCCGGCGCTGATGACGCCTTGCGATGTCTCAGGCACGCCTGACTACGACGCGCTGACCGCTCGCGGTAAGGCGCTAGTCGACCTCGGGATGCGCGCCGTTGTCTACTGCGGCTCGATGGGCGACTGGCCGTTGCTGACCGACGAGCAGAGAATGCAGGGGGTGGAGCAACTGGTAGCTGCCGGGGTACCTGTGGTCGTCGGCACCGGCGCACAGAATTCAGAACGCGCCGTCGCGATCACAGAGCACGCTGCGAAGGTCGGCGCGGCGGGCCTGATGGTCATACCGCGCGTGCTGTCCCGCGGCCCGTCGGTGGCTGCGCAGCGCAATCATTTCGCTGCAATTCTGCAGGCGGCTGAGGGATTGCCGGCCGTCATTTACAACAGCCCCTATTACGGCTTCGAGACCAAGGCTGACTTGTTCTTTGCATTGCGCAACGATTGCCCGAACCTCGTCGGCTTTAAGGAATTCGGCGGCGCGGCTTCACTGTCGTACGCGGCCGAGCACATCACGAGTGGCGACGACAACCTGACACTCATGGTCGGTGTGGATACCCAGGTCATTCACGGGTTCGTACGCTGCGGTGCGAAAGGCGCAATTACGGGTGTTGGTAACGCGCTGCCGACGGAGGTGCTGCGATTGATCGAGCTGTGTGAGCGCGCGGCCAGAGGCGACCAGGCAGCCTATCGCCTGGCAACCGAGTTGGACGATGCGATGGCAGTGCTCTCGAGCTTTGACGAAGGGCCGGATCTCGTCCTCTACTATAAGCGGCTGATGGTCCTCGAGGGGCACACCGAGTACGAGCATCACCTCAACCCGACGGATAGCTTGTCTTCGTCGCAACAAGCCTACCTCGATGCGCAGTGGCAACAGTTCCGCGAATGGTGGGCTGGCTGGCGCGGTACCAGTGACTGAATTGCGCGTTATCGACTCGCACACGGAGGGCGAACCGACTCGTGTGGTCATTGAGGGCGGACCGGAACTCGGCAATGGTCCGCTGCCCGAGCGACTGGAACGATTCGCAAAGGACTACGATCATCTACGCCGGCAGATCATTCTCGAACCGCGCGGTTCCGATGCTTTGGTCGGTGCCCTCCTGTGCCAACCGACACGCAATGACTGCGTGGCCGGCGTCGTGTTCTTCAACAACACCGGCTATCTCGGCATGTGTGGCCACGGCACGATCGGCGTTGCGGCGACGCTCGCATACCTCGGCAGGATCGAACCGGGCACATTCAAGCTCGAAACGCCGGTCGGTATCGTTAGTGTAGATCTCGTTGACGCCAATACCGCAACGGTCGAGAACGTTTTGAGTTACCGACATCGCAAGGACGTCACCGTTAACGTACCCGAACTTGGTGAGATCACGGGTGACATCGCCTGGGGCGGCAACTGGTTTTTCCTCGTCAAGGGAGCTCCCTGTCCGCTGACCCTTGAGCACGAACGTAAGCTGACCGACGCTGCCCTGCGCATCCAGTCCGCGCTGCGCGATCAGGGCATCACGGGAGCGAACAACGGCGACATCGATCACATCGAGTTCTTCGCCGATGCCCATGCCGGAGATGCTGACGCGCGCAACTTCGTACTTTGCCCTGGCGGCGCCTATGACCGCTCGCCATGCGGTACCGGCACGAGCGCCAAGCTCGCCTGCCTTGCCGCGGACGGCGTGCTCGCGCCCGAGACTGACTGGGTACAGGAAAGCGTCATTGGCAGTCGCTTCGTAGCGCGATACGTTGCGGCTGAGGACGGCCGCATCGTTCCGATCGTTACTGGCCGCGCCTTCGTTTGCGGCGAGACAACGCTGATTTGCCAGACTGGCGACCCGTTCGCCAATGGGATCGTGCCATGAGCGCGGACCGCGTCATCATCGTCGGCGCCGGGCATATCGGAATTGCCTGTGCGCACTATCTGCGCGCCGAAGGGTTCGACGTCACGGTAATCGATCAGGGAAGCGTTGGCGGCGCGTGTTCGAGTGCGAACTGCGGCTTTATCGTCCCGAGCCATGTCCTGCCCCTGACGACGCCCGATGCGCTGGCGACGGGCTTGAAGTCTGTATTCCAGCCGCGCGCGGCGTTTCGCATCAAACCGCAATTGCGTCCTGCACTGCTGCGCTGGATGCTGGCGTTCGCCCGCCGCTGCAACCACGATGACATGCTGGCCGCAGGCGCGACACTGCACACCCTGCTCGAGGCATCCGCGGCCGAATATCGGGCACTGCTGAAAGACCCCTCACTCGACGGCAATTGGCAGAGCAACGGCATGCTGTTTGTCTTCGCGACTAACGAAAAACTCGATGAGTTCGGCGAGACAGACTCGTTGCTGACGGCCGAGTTTGGCCTGTCCGCGCGACGGATTGACGGCAGCGAGCTGGTCGAATTCGAGCCAGCACTGCTCGAAGGCCTTGCTGGCGCCTGGTTCTACGAAGACGACAGCCACCTGCGGCCTGATCGCCTCAACGCGTCCTGGGCTGAGCGGCTGGGGAACTCGGGCGTGCAGTTCATCGAAGACTGCAGCCTGGAGTCTGTCGATAGACGCGGCAACGACATTGTCGGACTGAATACGTCGACTGGGCGCCTGGAGGCAGAGCAATACGTGTTCGCGGCAGGCGCCTGGTCGGGCGGCCTGGCCTCCACTCTTGATTGCCGTATTCCGATTGAGCCTGGCAAAGGCTACTCGGTCACGATGAGCTGTCCCGACACCATGCCGGCGCATCCGATGCTCATGCCCGAGAAACACATCGGCGTGACGCCGTTCGAGGACGGCTATCGCATTGCTTCGATGATGGAGTTCGCAGGCTTCGATGCGTCGATTCCTGACTTCCGGATACGGCAGCTGCAGGACTCTGCCAGACCTTTCCTGCGCGAACCGGTCGGGCCCGAGGTTGTCGACACCTGGTACGGCTGGCGCCCGATGACATGGGACAGCTTGCCGATCATCGGGCGCGTGCCGGGTTTGGACAATGCGCTGCTCGCCACGGGTCACAACATGCTCGGACTGTCACTTGCGCCAGTTACGGGCAAACTGATCGCGGATCTTGTAGCAGAGCGACCTTCCGACATGCCTCTTGAAGCCGTGTCACCGGCTCGATTTAACTGACAAACCTAGCGCACGGCGGATGCAAGAGAGTCGAGCCGCATCTGAAACAGCTCCATGATCTCCGGCATCATCGCGTCGGTCAGCTTAAGGCGCTTCGTCGCGGGCGTATCGTGAACCACGGGGGTGGTGGCATCGAGCGAAGCTTTGGCCGCAGTCACCACATCGACCAGATTCGGTTCACTGTCCGGTCGCGCAGATTCATCCTCCTCCGGATTCAACGTGGCCTGGACTTCGTCCGAGAAGTCCCAGTCGGCGACAATGTTCTCGCCGATCGGTGCCGCCCACTCGTCAATGAGACTGTGCCGCTTGCCCGGGTCCTTCAGCAGGGTCGGGTACTCCTTGTACTTGGTGAACAGATACAGCACGCCGATCTGATTCAGCAAACCTGCGATGAAGGCGGAGTCGCCATTGAGTTTGCTGCAGTATCGCGCCATAACCTCGCACATCGCTGCCCGGCGCAGCGCAGCCGACCACGCCTGGCGCAGCTCCGATTTCAAATCACCGAGCCCTTCCGACGCGTGCAGCAATTCCACGGCGTACGAAATCGCTGTCGTACGCACCGTCGAAAACCCGATACGCCCGACCGCAGCATTGAGACTCTCAATCCTGATCCCGGCGGCGTTGTAATAGGTTGAATTTGCGAGAACCAGGATGCGCGACGCGAGCACCGGGTCGACGCTCAGTATGGTCGCAAGGTTCTCACTGGTCGTTTCCGGGTCGTCCAGCGCTATCCTGATGCGCAGAACGATGTCAGGAAATGACGTTAACTTGATCTCATGGCTGTTCAGTTCTGATGCAAGCGACTTCACGAACTCGAAATATTCTCTTTCCGACATTAGTGCTCCAGTGCAATAACCAAAAGCGCATCCTCAGTTATTGGTATGTCGGCGGGTGCCCTTAATCCTTTAATATGCATAGCCATGATCAACCTGAATCCTCCGTACCGCTACGCGACGCAGGACGATGCGTTGCCGATGGCCGAGCTGATAAACATCGCCGGCGAGGGCATGCCGCTGTACCTGTGGACAAACATGGCGCAGCCCGGCGTTTCTCCCTGGGACATCGGCCAGCAGCGAGCAACACGCGAAAGTGGCAGTTTTTCCTACCGCAATACGATTGTCAGAGAAGATAGCGGCAAAGTCGTCGCAGCCCTGATGGGTTATCCGCTGGCGGATTCACCGGATCCCGTCGACTATGACGAGATGCCGCCGATGTTCGTGCCGTTGCAGCAGCTGGAGGATCTCGTCGCCGGTACCTGGTACGTCAATGTCCTCGCCGCGTACCCCGATTGCCGTGGCAAAGGCTATGGCACCGATCTTCTGGCCATCGCCGAGCAGCTCGCCGTTGACACGGGCCGATCCGGCCTGAGCATTATCGTCTCGGACGCGAACGGGGGCGCGCGTCGACTCTACGAGCGAAGCGGCGATGTGGAAATCGCGACGCGCCCGATGATCAAGGAATCCTGGGAGAATTCCGGCGAAAACTGGGTCCTGCTCGAGAAGCGCCTCTAGCGTGAGCCGCTAGCGATTAACTGGCGCGCGGACCCTCGAGCAACGCTTCCCTCGTCAGACTGACAATCAGGTCAACTTCTTTTTCGCTGATGTCGAATACCGGCGTGTAGCGCAACGAGTGCGCGCCGCCGTGAATGACGGCGAGCCCAATGCGGCGCAGATAATCCTCGGTGCTGTTCGCACCAAAGATCTTGAAGCGTTCGTCAAGCTCACAGCTCACGAGCAGACCCGTGCCCTGCGCGCTCGTAACGGCGCCATCGGTTTCTGCACCGAGCGCACCCAGACGCTCGAGGAGTTGCTCACCCCGGATACGGATGTTCTCTCGCAGTTCGGGCGTAAACGAATCGAGCACAGCCATGGCAACATCCAGACTGCGAGGATTGGTCGTCATCGTGTTGCCGTACATACCGCGCTGGTAGGTGTCCGCCGCGTTCTTCGACATCACAAGTACCGAGAGCGGGAACTGACCGGCATTGAGAGCTTTCGAGTACGACTCCATATCCGGCTCATCGAGTTTCTGGAAGCCAGGGTAGTCGACAACCGACAGGACACCGTGCGCACGCAAGCCGGCCTGGATCGAATCCACGACGAAGAATGTACCGTGTTCACGAGTCAGCTCGCGAGCGCGCTGGTAAAAGTCCGTCGTGATCGCCATGCCGGGGTTACCCTCGCCCATGACAGGTTCCATGAAGAACGCTTCAATGAAGACATTGTCTTCGTCTGCCGCCGCGAATACGGCCTCTAGCTCTTCAATGTTGTTCGGTTCAATCGTGAGCAGATACTCGTCATCCGCGAACGATGCGAGATGCTCGCGATACTTGCTGATCGTTGAATCCGAAAGACGCGCAGGCCTGTCGGTGCGTCCGTGGAAACTACCTTTCAGCGTAAGACCGCAAACTCTGCGGCCTTCGTAACGACCGCCGGGATCCGTCAGGTGCTTGGTATGAATATCCGTGATGCGCGCGGCGACGGACATCAGCTCCGAACCGCTGTTCAGGCACAGGAAGCTTTCGAACGGGATACCGTCTTTGCGGGTATGGCCGATTTCCCGCCGCAGCGCATTGACGAAGTCGACCTTGTTCACGCTCGCGGTCATGATATTTGCCATGACATGTGGCTGGTTCATCGCATCGAGAACCGGCTCTGGTGCGTGGCCCAGTCCGAGCATGCCGTAACCGCCAACGTCGTATACGACGGCGCCTTTCAGCGTAATGACCCACGGACCGGCGCCACCGACGGCGACATACGGATTGACAGCGTCCTTCGCGTAGAAGTTGGTCAGCCCGGAATGAGCCTGCTCGATCTGCTCGCTTTCTTCGAGCGTCAGGAAATCCGGGTGGGTATTCCTGTAACCCTTGAATGCTCCGTAGGCCCGATCGATGGCCAGGGCGAGGTCATCGCGGTCGCCCAGGAAGTCGAGAATGACCTCGTCACTGAGGCCGCGCGTAATGGCCGGACCTCCAAAATCACGCATTTCATGGAGCTTGTTGAGCAACGCGTCGTGCTGGCTGAAATTGGCTACTTGAGACATCGAAGCCGTCCCTGGTGAGGTATGGCGCGACTATATCAAATGCAACAATCGCGGCACATACGCGGTTCACGTCATAAAATACGCGACTATTGTCTCGTTAGGCTGCGCGCTCAGCAAGCCCCAGGAGCAGCGCGATCACGAGTACCGGCGGGATGATGAAGCGCATCATGACCATGACGTAGGTGTACAGAGGCCCGTCCTGCATCCCGAGACCGCGTTGCTTGAGTTCACGCGGTACCAGCCAGCCGAAGAAGATCGCGGTCAGAGTGGCGCCGGTCAGCACGAGGATGTTTGCTGCCAGCCATTCCATGACCCCGAAGATCGTCTCCTCCGCGAGCGCCGGTATGAAGCCAAGCGGATAGAATTCCGACCACTGCCCGAGCGACAGAATCACCGTAATGCCGATCAGCCAGATCGGGATCGCAAAATAGAAGATTCCGCGTTCGCGTGGCACGTTCCAGCGCGCATCAACCCACGAAACAGCGGCTTCGGCACCACCGATGCACGATGACAACGCCGCGAAGATCAGCAGCAGGAAGAAGATGCCACCGAACAACAGTCCGCCCGGCATCTGTCCGAAGGCGATAGGCAAAGTCTGGAAGATCAGCCCGGCACCCTCGCCCGGCGCCAGACCGAAAGCAAATACGAGCGGGAAGATCACGAGTCCGGCCATGAGTGCAACGCCCGTGTCAGCGAGAATGATGATCGCGGACGACTTCGGAATCGAAATATGGTCCGGCAAGTAGGAGCCGAACGTAACCATGGTTGCCATTGCGACACCAACCGAGAAGAACGCCTGGCCGACTGCGATCATTACGGTACGCGCCGTGACTTTCGAGAAGTCCGGTTCCATGAGGAATTTCGCAGCGCTGGCCATGTCGCCCGCGAAGAAGCTGTAGAGCACCATGATCACCAGCGCACCGAACAGCATCGGCATCAGGATGTTTGCCGCGCGCTCGACACCCTGTTGCACGCCACGGCGAATGATGAAGACGACAAGCGTTACAACGACCGTGTGCCATAACAGCAGTCGCCACGGACTGTTCATGAGACCGGCAAAAGCGGCACTTGATGTTTCCGAATCGAGACCGACGAATTGACCGGTCACGCCGCGCACGAAATAGTCAAACGTCCAGCCTGACAGGACGGTATAGAACGAGTTGACCGCAAACACGCAGAGGATCGCCAGCGAACCCACGCCCGCCCACATTGTCGAGCGATTGCTGCGTTCGGCGACCGATCGGTAACTTCCAGTGGGATCCGATCGACCGAGTTTGCCGATCGCAAGCTCGCTGACCAGTAGCGGCATGCCGATCGCAAACGCGCAGACCAGGTAGATGATGACGAAGGCGCTGCCGCCGTTCTCACCCGCGACATACGGGAACCGCCAGATATTGCCAAGACCGACTGAGAATCCGATGGCGGCCAGCAGGAACCCCCTGCGCGACGACCAGAGTTCCTGCGACACTGCATGACTCATTCTTCTTTACCCCCCTGCTGCTCCGGGATCCACGAGCAGTGCATCCTTGCTGCGCCTCAGATTATCGGCGGCGAAGTCACCGAGCGCCAGTGCCGTCGCGACGTGCAGCGCGTCAAGGACCGCAAGGTGCACGAGTCGCGAGCTGCGCGGCGTATAGATGTTCGTGTCTTCCTGGGAATCACAGGCAAAGACGCTACTTGCGGCAGCGGCAAGTTCCGATCCTGGGTTAGTCACCGCGATTACAAAGGCACCATTGTCTCGCGCGCGTCGCGCCGCCTCACGCAACACCGGCGCATCGCCGTTCTTGGAGATCAGAACGAACACATCGCGACTTCCTGCAATCGCGCCGAACTGCCGGATGCTCGGTGTGTCGGTCAGTGCGTTGCAGGGCTTGCCGAGGCGAAAGAACTTGTGACTCGCATCACTGGCGACATGCCCTGACGCGCCGAGGCCGGCGAACACAAATTGCTGCGACGTCGCCATTCGCGCGACGACCCGCTCGAACGGCATGCGCGACAACTGGGATCGCAGATCGACAAGTGATTGAATCGCGGCCTCGACAACCTTTACCGTCGCGTCCGCCGTCGAATCCGCGGCGCTCACATCGCGATGCACAAGACTGTCGGGACGACTGAGGGCCTCGGTCAGCCGTATCGTCAATTCGCGGAAACCGGACAAGCCCATGCGACGGCAGAAGCGGATGACCGACGGCTCGCTCGTGGCGCACGCTCGCGCCACCTCGGCGACCGTGGACTCCGTGACCTGGCGCGGGTGCGCAAGAACCCATTCGGCGACCTGCTTCTCCGCCCGGCTAAGGCGCTCGAGCGACTGGTTGATTTCACCCAACATGTAGTAATACTACATCTTTTCTGTAGTATGACGCGCTATTCAAGGCAGTTTTGTAATAAGTCGCGTAGTAAAATTTCATCTACAGGAGAGAACGATGGCTAATTTCGTACCTGCCGATGATTTCGACCTCGTCATTTTCGGGGGCACCGGGGACCTTGCGTTGCGCAAGCTCATCCCGGCGTTGTACCACCGTGCCCGTGACGGCCAGATCACGACAAGCAGCCGCATCATCGCGGCAAGCCGAGGCGATCTGGACCGCGACACGTACCTCGCCCGAGTCGAGGAAGCGTTGCGTACGCACTTGCGTGAAGACGATTTCCAGGAGGAACACTGGCATGCGTTGCGCGAGCGCATCCACTACGCGCAGGCCGACGCGATGTCTCCGGACCACTGGGGCGCGCTATGCGACCTTTTGGCCGGCCACGAAGACCGCGTGCGCGTAGCGTACCTCGCAACGGCACCGCGTTTCTTTGGGCCGATCGCTCAGGGACTCAGCACCAATGGTCTCGTTACGGAGCAAAGCCGCATCGTCCTCGAAAAGCCGCTGGGACGTGACTACGAATCGGCGCGTGAGATCAACGAACAGGTCGGCAAGTGCTTCGCGGAGAATCGCGTCTACCGCATCGATCATTACCTCGGCAAGGAAACGGTGCAGAACCTGCTGGCCCTGCGGTTTGCCAATTCACTGTTCGAACCGTTGTGGAAGCGCGGCGCAATCGATCACGTACAGATCACGGTTGCTGAGGATCTAGGTGTCGGTGGGCGCAGCGAGTTCTACGATCGCATCGGCGCGCTGCGAGACATGGTTCAGAACCACATGCTGCAACTCGTGTGTCTCGTCGCCATGGAGCCACCGTCGAGCCTGCATCACGACGCCGTGCGCAATGAAAAGATCAAGGTGCTGCACGCGTTGCACCCGATTACGGAAAACAACGTGCGCAACATGACGGTGCGCGGGCAATACAAGGCAGGCGCGATCAAGGGCGAAACAGTCCCCGGCTACCTCGATGAACTCGGAGGCAACAAGAGCACGACCGAGACCTTCGTAGCGCTGAAGCTCGAGATCGACAATTGGCGCTGGTCCAACGTGCCGTTCTACCTGCGCACCGGCAAGCGACTGAATGCCAAGCATTCGGAGATTGTCGTGCAGTTCCAGGACGTCCCGCACTCGATCTTTCCCGAGCAAGAATTTAATGTACAGCCCAATCGCCTGATTATTCGTCTGCAGCCGGACGAAGGCGTAGAGCTGTCGCTCATGGCGAAGGAACCGGGGCCAGGCGGATTCGACCTGCGGCCGGTTGCGCTGGACCTGAGCTTTGAAGAGACCTTCGGCATTCGCTATCCGGATGCTTACGAGCGCCTGCTTATGGAAGTGCTGCGCGGGAACCCGGCCCTGTTCATGCGCCGCGACGAGGTCGAGGCTGCGTGGCAATGGGCCGATTCAATCATTGAAGGTTGGTCTTCGACGAAACAAAAGGTCGAGTCCTATGTCGCAGGTTCCTGGGGTCCGTCAGGGTCGTCGTTACTTCTCGACCGCGATGGGCGTTCCTGGCAACCAGAGAGTTAGAACATGGAATTTTATTTTGATACACGCGAAGAGGCATCGGTCGCCGCCGCCGGGCGCATCGCCGATGCGCTTCGCCGCCGGCTGGACGCCGGCCTCGCCACGTCGCTCGTCGTCAGTGGCGGTACAACGCCCGGCCGATGCTTCACCGAGCTCGCGGGCACCGAGCTGCCCTGGTCCGAGGTCACCGTGCTGGCCAGCGATGACCGCTGGGTACCTTCGGATCACGACGACAGCAACGAAAAACTGGTCCGCGACACGCTGCTGGTCGACAAGGCCGCTGCGGCGGAGTTCTTTGGCTACTATGCCGACGGCAAGACGATCGAACACCGTTGCAAGGAGCTTGATGCCGAAGTGCGCTTCATGCCCTTCCCGTTCGCCTGTTCGTTATTGGGTATGGGTGCGGACGGGCATTTCGCCTCACTCTTCCCCGACGCCGACAATCTCAACGAAGGCCTGGACCTCGAATCGCATACGATGTGCCTGCCGGTCCAGACTGCGGCCAGTCCGCACGCCCGCGTCAGCCTGACGCTGGCTGCGCTGTCACGCAGCGATGAAGTCGTGTTGCTGTTCTTTGGCGAGGACAAGCGCGCCGTCTACGAGCAATGCCGTGACAACGGCGATCAATACCCGGTAAGCCGGTTGCTGCGGCAGAAACGCGCACCGGTCCACATCTTCTGGGCTCCCTGACATCATGAACCCCGTAATCGAACGCGTCACCGACAGAATCATCGAACGCAGCCGCACGTCACGCGCCGCATATCTTGCCCGTATTCGCAAAGCGTCAAACGAGGGCCCTGCCCGCTCCAATACGTCGTGCAGCAATCTCGCCCACGCCATGGCCGCGTCATCGCCGCTCGAAAAAAAGGCTATCGCGGCAGGTGAGGTGGCGAACCTGGGCATTGTGACCGCGTACAACGACATGCTCAGCGCTCATCAGCCCTTCGAGACCTATCCGGCGCAGATCAAACGAGCCGCATCGGAGAACGGCGCCGTGGCCCAGGTCGCCGGCGGCGTCCCGGCGATGTGCGACGGTGTCACGCAGGGCCAGGAAGGTATGGACCTGTCCCTGTTCAGCCGCGACGTCATCGCACTGTCTACTGCGGTCGCGTTGTCGCATGACGTGTTCGACGCAGTGATCTGCCTTGGTATTTGCGACAAGATCGTGCCGGGTATGCTTATCGGCGCCTTGTCCTTCGGTCACCTGCCGACGATCTTCGCGCCGGCCGGGCCCATGGTGTCCGGCCTGTCGAACAAGGACAAAGCGATGGTTCGCGAAGATTTTGCTGCCGGTCGCATTGACCGCGATGAGCTGCTCGAGGCTGAATCGGCTGCGTATCATGCGCCGGGCACGTGCACCTTCTACGGGACGGCGAACAGCAATCAGATGCTGATGGAATTCATGGGTCTGCAGCTGCCCAGCGGCTCGTTTGTGAATCCCGGAACCGAACTGCGCTCGTTGCTCACCGACGAGGCCGTCGCTCGCATTCTGAAGAACACGTACCTTGGCAAGAACTACATCCCCGTTGGCGAGATTGTCGATGAAAAAGCAGTCGTCAACGCGATCGTTGGTCTGCTTGCAACGGGCGGCTCGACCAATCACACGATTCACCTGATTGCGATCGCCAGTGCCGCGGGCATCACGATCGACTGGGATGATTTCGCCGAACTCTCGAATGCAGTACCGCTCCTCGCGCGCGTCTATCCCAATGGTATCGCCGATGTGAATCACTTCCACGCCGCGGGCGGCCTGGGCTACGTCATCCGCGAATTGCTGAACGCCGGATTGCTGCACGAAGACGTGACCACCATCCTCGGCAGAGGCATGCGCAAGTTCTGCGACGAGCCCTTCGTGGAGGACGGCGCGCTCGAATGGCGCGCAGGACCTGACAAGTCACTGGATCCGGAGATCATTGCTTCGGTCGCCGAGCCTTTCGACAGCGAGGGCGGCCTGCGCCTCGTCGAGGGCAACATTGGTCGTGCCATCGTCAAGATCTCGGCCGTCAAACCGGAGCATCACACGGTCTCGGCACCGGCCCGTGTTTTCACGTCGCAGGAAGACTTCAAGCGCGCTTTCAATGACAACAAACTCGAGATGGACTTCGTTGCCGTGTTGCCGCACCAGGGACCCTCGGCGATCGGCATGCCCGAGCTGCACAAGCTGACGCCCTATCTGGGTCTGTTGCAGAACCGCGGCTTCAAGGTCGCTTTGTTGACCGATGGCCGAATGTCCGGGGCATCGGGCAAGGTCCTTGCCGCAATCCAGGTAACGCCGGAAGCTGCGCATGGCGGGCTGATCGGCAAGATTCGTGACGGCGACCTCGTGACCGTCTGCGCTGCAACCGGTGAACTCTCGGTCAGCGCCGATGACAATATTGACTCGCGCGACGCGACCGATAACGAAATCGCCGCTCACGGTAGTGGCATTGGTCGCGAACTGTTCGCCGCGTTCCGGGAACGCGCATCAAGTGCCGAGCAGGGTGCGAGCTTCTTCGCCGGTGAAGATTCGTGAACGCGGCTGAGCTGCTTGCCGGCACGCGCGTCGTTCCCGTTGTCGTTATCGACGACCCGAACGCGGCTGTCCCATTGGCAAAAACCCTGCTCGATGCAGGACTGCGTGCGATCGAGGTGACCTTGCGCACGTCGGACGCGATCGAGGCAATTCGCAACGTGGCCGCAGAAGTACCGGATATTCTTATTGGTGCCGGCAGTCTCAGAACGCCGGACCAGATCGAGGCAGCACGCGCCGCAGGCGCGATATTTGGCGTTAGCCCTGGTTCAAGTTCCAGACTTCTCGACGCTGTTGACGAGGCCGAGTTCCCGTTCATTCCCGGCGCAATAACGCCGAGCGAGTCGCTGGCATTGCTCGATCGCGGCTATGACTTGCAAAAGCTCTTTCCCGCCAGCATCGCTGGAGGAGTGCCGTATCTGAAAGCGCTTGGTGCACCGGTGCCCGAAGTTAGTTTCATGCCGACCGGGGGTATCAGTTCCGACAACGCCGCTGAGTACCTGGCCCTTCCGAACGTCGCATGTATTGGCGGATCGTGGATTGCTCCGCAAGCTCTCCTCGCAGACCGTGACTTCGATGCGATCGGCAAGATTGCCGTCAGTGCAGCGAATCTCGCCAACGCCGGTTAGTCGTTCGCAACACCGCCGTACGCGACGCCCGTCAGCTCGGCCATGTCGCGTTTGAAGGTCGTCAGGTCACCGACAGCAAACTTGCCAAGATGATCGTGACCGCAGGCGCGTGCCAGTACCTGCATCAGTTCAACCGACGCCGCGAAGAAACGCGCAAGTCGCTCTGCAGCGATGTCGACCGGAAGTCGATCACGCAGGTGTTCTTTCTGCGTCGCGATGCCAACCGGGCAGTTGTTCGTATGGCAGGCCCGCATGCCGAGGCAGCCGATTGCCTGCAACGCCGCATTTGATACCGCGACGCCATCGGCACCCAGCGCCATCGCTTTCGCGAAGTCGGCAGGATGGCGCAGTCCGCCCGTGATGATCAGCGTTACGCCGTCCGCGTCGCAGCGATCGAGATGTCGACGAGCGCGCGCCAGCGCGGGAATCGTCGGTACCGAAATATTGTCGCGGAAGATCAATGGCGCCGCGCCGGTGCCACCGCCTCGGCCATCGAGAATGACGTAGTCGACACCGATGTCGAGCGCCGCGTCGATGTCTTTCTCGATGTGCTGCGCGGACAGCTTGAACCCGACGGGAATGCCGCCCGTCTTCTCGCGTACTACGGAGGTAAAGTCGCGGAACTGGGCGAGCTCAGTCCAGTCCGGAAAGCGCGCCGGTGAGATCGCCGCGTGCCCTTCCTCGAGCCCTCTTACGGCGGCAATCTTGCCCTTCACTTTTTCGCCGGGCAGATGCCCGCCGGTGCCCGTTTTTGCCCCCTGGCCGCCTTTGTAATGAAATGCCTGGGTCTTCTGCACCTTGTCCCATGAAAAGCCGAAGCGCGCGGATGCTAGCTCGTAGAAGTACCTCGAGTTCGCTTCCTGCTCATCGGGCAACATGCCGCCTTCACCGCTGCAGATACCGGTACCGGCGAGCTCCGCGCCTTTCGAAAGGGCAACCTTGGCCTCTTCGGACAGCGCGCCGAAACTCATGTCCGATACGAACAGTGGAATATCCAGTTGCAGCGGCTTCTTCGCGTTGGGCCCGATGACGAGGTCAGTGCCAACCGGATCGTCATCAAGCAAGGGAAGCTTGTGCAACTGCCCAACGACGAACTGCAGATCCTCCCACACAGGCAGCTCGGTTCTTGGCACCCCCATCGCGGATGAGGGCCCGTGGTGGCCAACCTTGGTCAGGCCATCGTTCGCCAGCTTGCGAATGAATTTGACGTGCGGCTCCGCGGCGGTACCGGTCGGATCCTGGTACAGGCCCTGATAGGCGTCGCGGTTGTAAGGCTGCGGGTGTTTCTGCGCCCACGCGCGTATCTCGTCTTCGTCAACGCGCACCTCGCCGTCATCAACCCAGGCATTGAATTTCGGCAGCGTCTCCGAGTTGTTGTACTCGCTGACGCCGGTGTCGAGGCGGTAATCCCAGGCATGCACGCCGCAGATCAGGTTGTCGCCGTCGACGTAGCCGTCCGACATCAGCGCGCCGCGGTGCGCACAGCGCCCGTACAGCACGCTGACCGAATCGTCATATCGCACCACCACGAGATCGACATCGGCAACCAGTGCGTAAGCCGGCTTTCGATCCTCGAGTTCACCCCACTTCGCTATCGCAATCTTTTTCATACCCGGCAATGTATCCTCGAAACTTCTGCAAAAACCCGCCGTCGGACTATACAACGCCAAAATGACAGGAGTACCCATGAATCGTCGCGATATTCTGAAATCCCTCTCAGCACTGGGTGCTTTGTCCGCGTTGCCTTCCGCAGCACTGGCAAGTGACACCGCACCGAAGTCGCTGCGTCTCCTGATTCTCGGTGGCACCGGTTTCATCGGTCCACACGAGATCAACTACGCGCTCGAACGCGGACACAAGGTCACGATGTTCAATCGCGGCAAGACGGCGCCCGACATGTTTCCTGACGTGGAACGCCTCATCGGCGATCGCAATGGCGAGCTCGATGCGCTCAAAGGGCGAGAGTGGGATGCTGTTATCGATAACTCCGGTTTTTTCCCGCGCCACGCGCGACTGTCGGCGGAGCTGCTCAAAGGCAACGTCGGCACCTACCTGTTCGTCTCCAGTATCTCCGCGTATGACAGCGATGCGCTGACGGTTGAAGACGATGAATTCACGTCGAAGTACGCCGCCATGGACCGGCCGCTCGATGAGAGTGAGCATATCTACGGGCCGACCTACGGTGCGCGCAAAGCACTGTGTGAGCAGGAAGTCGCTGCTGTCTTCGGCGACAACGCGATCAACGTGCGGCCAGGCATTATCACGGGCCCCGGCGACCCGACCGACCGCCTGCGACACTGGCTGATTCGCATGGTCGCCGGCAAGGAAATCCTCGTGCCGGGAGGCAAGGACTGGCCAGTGCAGTACATCGACGCACGCGACATGAGCAACTGGATGATCCACTTGCTCGAACAGGGCGAGGCAAAAGGACCGTTTAATGCGGTCGGCGGCGTCGAACCGTTCAAGGCCGAACCGTTCCTCACAGGTATCCGCGATGCGCTCGAGTCGACGTCAACGCTGACCTGGGTCGACTGGGATTTCATTCTCGAACGCTATGAGCAACCACCGACGTACTCGCCCTGGTTCCCCGGTGACCCAAGTCCGTTCATGCAGGTCAACAATGATCGCGCCCTGGCAACAGGCCTCACGTTCCGGCCCATCGAGGAATCAGCGAAGGACATGGTCGCATTGCTCAACGGTCGCGGTATCAGCCGGGGAGGTTTCGACGTCGAGACCGAAGCGAAACTGCTCGAGGCCTGGGCGGCGCGATAGCGGCAGGTCGGGCCGCTAGCCGACTTTTTCGAGCAAAGCCACGATACCGAGGATCGCAGCCGCAACGAGTGCGAGCACGGTAACGATGCCCTGTGGATGCTGAATCTCGATCAGGATTCGGGTCATCGTGAACGGATTCACGTGTTGTGCAGAAGCAAGACGCGGAATGAGTTGCTCGTCGATGGCCTCGCGTGCGTACACCGGCGCAGGCTCGCGTCCGAGAAAAACGGCCGTGTCGCGCGTCGCAATAGCGGACACAGAATAGCGAACATCTCGTAGCGGGCAGCTCGACTCACGGCCCGCGTGATCGCGCAGCGTCAATGTGTCTCCCGAAATCCGAATGGCAGTGCCGCGGTTGGCGTTGACGATCCATAAGATGGCCGCATAGGCGAGAAACAGGCAGACAACCGGCAGGATGAACGGAATGCCGAGCTGCGGGTTGTCATAGGCCGCGAAAACATAGCCGAGCAATGCAACAAGTGGCAGCAATAGCACGCCGACCAGTATCGTCGCCGCACGCATTTTCCGCTGTGCCTTCTGATCGGGCTCGAGATACAGATCCGCACTCTCTGCGGTGGCGGCACCGCGCTGTTCTGTCGTCGGGGCACTCCCGTCCTTGTTCATACTGACTGCGTAGGCTCGCACCAGCAGTGCAAGCAGCACGAACACGACGAGCGCCACGCCGCCGTAGCTGTAGAGCGTGTATTGGCGGCGCTCGGCCCGGGATCGCGCCAGGATCTCCTCGAGCCCGGCAGATTCGAGATCCGGTAGTGGTTCACCACTTGCAGTGAATCGCCGCACGACATCGTTATTCCAGTCGCTGACCCAGACTCCGTCATCTACGGCGATCATCGAGATCGGGTCGGCTTCGTCGGGCAGCGCGATACGCTTTACGTAGTGCCAGTCATTGTTGAAGACGTAGAGTCCACCGAGATTCATGCCGGTCTTCATGTTGTTGACCCACCACGTGCGACCAACGCGAACGAAGTGACTCGGCCAACGCTGGTCTACCAGTCTGGCCTCGGTTGGTACCACGTCGAGGTCGACGATGATGTCACCGTAGGAATCCGTATTCGACTCGACGACCTGTACGGCGTGATGATTCGTGTCGGCAACGTATAGCCGCCCTTCGTACAGCAGCAGTTGGTTCGGGAACTTGAATGCCTCCCCTGTCGCGGCGATTTCCTCCCCATCTTGCGCGTACTTGCGAAGCAGATGGCGTGTCGTGTCACTGATATAGACGTCATCGGTCGACTGATCGATGAAGATGCCGTGCGCTGCCTTGAAGTCGACGCCCGGACTGCCGAAGCGCTCACATTGCTGCGCGTCCAGGTCGCAGCGGAACAGCCCACTGTCCGCGGTTTCAGGGACGATCGGATTGCGGTTCGTCTTGCGCTGGAACGCGCGCAGGTTATCGGCAAAGGAACGCGGATCCGGGCCTCGCCTCAGCAGCACATCGCCGTTCGAAAAAAACGCATAGGTTCCGAGGAAGAGCTCAACGCCGATCTCGCCAAGATCGTGCGTCTTGACGTAGTGGCCACGCTCATCGTGCTCGACGAGATAGTTCTGAATCTGGACGTATTGGTGACCATCGGGCCCGGTCCGCAATTCGGCCGGACCGCCAAGGCTGGTGGCAGCGCCGGAGCCCCACATCCAGACGCCGATCGCAACCGCGGTCAAAAAGAGCACGAGCGCGACAACCGCGGGGTGCACCTCGGAGTTCATGGCAAATCCCGACAAATCAGTGACATAGCCCCAGTCTAGGGGGGCTGCCGGGAGATCGCCGTGCGCTGGCTCTCAGTATTCGGGACTAGACTGCCTCGAACAGCGCGGACGCACCCTGCCCGCCGCCGATGCACATCGTCACGACGCCGTACTTCTTGCCGCGACGCCGCAGTTCACGCAGCAGTGCGCCGGTCATGCGCGAGCCGGTCATGCCGAACGGGTGCCCGATGGCGATGCTGCCGCCGTTGACGTTGTAGATGTCGTTGTCGATCTCGAGCGCA
>JAAUYD010004527.1_pt1 | contig 42128 bp, 33 predicted proteins | sample 7278101 | NCBI WGS metagenome assembly JAAUYD01 (sample SAMN14350128, study PRJNA611818) | marine sediment metagenome | isolation source: surface marine sediment (0.6m) | place: French Polynesia: Moorea | collected 2018-08
AGATTTTGTAAACCACTGAATTTATAAAGGTAATAAAAAATAATGATCAATCAACCGGTTCCACAAAACAAAGTTACAACGGCCGCAGGGTTTGCCGCTGGCATGCTGGCCATCGGCATGGGGGTGTCATTCCTGGCCATGACCTTTTTACCTATAGATGTATTCACCCCGCAAAATGTGCCCGAGTTCGCGTCCTTTGGCTGGATATTTTGGGCCGTCTGGATTGTGATTTATCCCAGCCTTGGGGTGGCCACTTATCTGATCTGGAAGCGGCGGCATGTTGAAGATGTCACCCTGCCCCTCCTGCTCTTTGGGGTGTCGCTTATTCAGGGTTTTACATTTTGGCTGTCTGATACAGTGCGGATGACTACGGTGATTGATGGGACCGGCCTGCTTTTTTCATATACCCTTGCTTTTGTATATTATCGCCATTCAAAATCGGCCGCGCTGTGGCTTCTTCCTCTACTGATATGGATGCCCATCACGCTAATCCTTAAAATCTGGTTATGGGTAACCCAAGGGGGGTAGGGCAGAAAAGTTAAAAAGTAGAAAGTTAAAAGTAAAAAGTATGGCTCTTCAGTAGGGGACGCCCTTCCTCTTCCTTTAAACTTTGTACTTTTTACTGAGCACTGTTTTGTGTTCTACTTGATGATTTAACAAAGCCTGATACGCTGTAGGTCCGCCGCACGCTGCGGCCGAAAATAGGGAAAGACATGCAGAGTTTCAGAAGCCGATTGTTTATCTTTTTGCTCTCTCACCGCCACTGGTTTCGTCTGCAGTGGCAGCGAGAAAAAATCGATTGGGACACCTCAATCGAGGCGCTGCGCGAGCGAGTTGAAAAATCCTCCGGTATGTTCGGCCGCCTGCCGTCTGAGATCGAAATCCATCCGGCCCCTATTGACAATCCAACCGCTGAGTTTGTGAAAATCAACGATCGGAATCAGGACGGACTTATTCTGTATTTCCACGGCGGAGGATATGTGATGGGTTCCGGCCGTGCCCATCGAAGCATTGTGTCAAAATTTGTCCAGGGAAGCCGGATCAACGCCCTGACATTTGATTATCGTCTAGCTCCGGAACACCCGTTCCCGGCCGCGCTTGACGACGCCACCCGCGTTTATCGCTGGCTTCTCGGCCAGGGGCTAGATCCTTATCGGATCATCTTTGCCGGAGATTCGGCCGGCGGCGGACTGTGTCTGGCCGCGCTGCTGGCCATCAAGGAGCAAAACCTGCCGCAGCCGGCCGCGGCTGTCGCCCTCTCGCCGTGGACCGATCTGGCCTGCACCGGAGATTCCTACCGGCTGATAGATCCATTGGTCCCGGAGGGATCGTGGCAGGTGTACAGTCATTATTACGCTGGAGACCAGGATAAAACCCACCCGCTAATCTCCCCCCTGTACGGCGACCTGGCCGGGCTGCCCCCTCTTTTTATCTCCGCAGGTCAAAATGAAAACATGCTTGATGACTCGACCCGCTTTGCCGAGAAGGCGCGGGAAGCCGGTGTTGAGGTCACTTTGCAGGTGGGTGAAGGGATGGTCCACTGCTATCCGGCCCTTTCTCCCTTTTTTGTCGAGGCCAAAGAAGCGATGGCTGAAATTTGTGAGTTTATCCGATCGCATATCGATAGACCTTTGCCGGGGGTGTTCTAAATCGCGAATCGTTATAGTTAAGCTCGATTCAAGGGTGGAAAGGTTTGAGTTTCTGATCAAGCAGAGAGTGGTGGATCATCCTTGCGCCGTCAGGCCGGAGCATGCTGTGTGACATAAATTCAGATTGGACCAATCTCCAAGATTGGTCCAATCTATGAGTACTTTGACCGTTTAAGAACAGAATTTTAATCTGTCGGCCCTTGGCCCCCTTCTGGGAGGAATTCCCCCCAATTTCCACCTGTTTTATGTTATCCTATAAGATCACCACGGTAACTTTTTTTGGCGTAGAAATTGCCGTGTGGATGACATATTTCAACAAACGAGGTTTGACGATTTAGCCGTAAAGAATTAATTGTCGCTGCTTGTTTGCCGGAATATCGATTCAGCTGGCGTTAAATCAATTACGGTGCTAATAACGCTGTGATTACTCTGCTTTTTCTCAGCGATTTTGTTTAGCTTTGCAGTGAATTTGGCAAGATCAAGAAATTCCAACCGGGTCAAATAGAGAATTGAGGCAGCTGCTTTTAAGCAAAGAGGACCGGCCGCGCACCGTTCATCTGGGAGAGCCAGGAAACCCCATGACAACCTGCTCAGATTTCACAATCTGAAAAGGAGTCCCGATGTCAAAAAACAGAATATTTTCCGCCTTTTTGCTCCTCGCGCTCGTGATGTGGATTAGCAGCTTGGGGCTCTCTCCAACTGTCAAGGCCGTCGCTCCCTCCGAGAAGGGTGATATTGCACAACTCAATGTTCCGCTGGCCCCGCCCATGGACAATTTTTTGGATATTTGGGTTGGTGATGGGGTGGACAACCTGGCCTCGGCCGTGGCCTACAACAGCCGGCACGATGAATTTCTGGTGGTATGGGAAAACGACCGCGGGGCTACGCGTGACATTTACGCTCGACGTGTGGCCAGCAGTGGGGATATCTTAAGCTGGTTTACCATTGTTTCAAATGCCGGTCGCTGGAATTACCTGCCAGACGTTTCTTACAATCCCATCCAGGACGAGTATCTGGTTGTTTACACTTACCAGGTCACGGCAAGCGATTATGATATCTGGGCCCGACGGGTCAAATGGGACGGGAGCTGGATGAGTCCCGAAATTCCGATCAACCAGGATCCTGCTAAACAATGGTATCCGGCCGTAGCCTACAACAGCCGGGATAACGAATACCTCGTGGTTTATGAGAATTACTGGGCGGGCGGTTTGCGCGATATTGCCGCCCAGCGGGTGGCCGGTAACGGCAGTTTACTCAGCTGGCGCAACATCGCTACCGGGCCAGGAACGACGCGCCGCCTGCCGGACGCGGCATACAACGAGGTTCGCAACGAGTATCTGATTGCATACACATATGATTTCCCCACCAATGGCGACATTCGCGGCAAAATCACGTCGTTCAACCTGGGTCTGCTCGGTGCCGAAATCGACATCGTAAACAACACCAATCATCAGGATGATGTTGCCCTGACGGCCGGCCCTAATGAATACCTGGCGATCTGGGAAGATGGGCCGATGCTCTCCGACAGAACTATTTACGGCCGCCGCCTGACCGCCACCGGCGTATTGCAGTCGTATATTCAGATCGCCGCTCATACAGGAGAATCATGTGTGGAACCGGCTGTCGCCTACAGCGACGTTTACGGCTACATGATCAGCTGGCGGCACATTTCAGCCATGGGGGATTGGGACGTGTTCGGCCGCCAGATTAAGGCCGGTCACAACCTACCCGCGGACGTTGAATTTCCCATCGACATCGGATCTGATCAGCAAAAATCACCGGTCCTGGCCTGCTCGCCTCTCGGGTTCTGCCTCCTAGTTGAAGAGGACAACTATTCACCGGCCGGACCGATTGACTATGAAATTCGCGGCCGGTTAATCCAACCCAACCAGCTGCACCTGCCGATGGTCCGGAAGTGACACATTCGCCTTCGATAGGCTCAGGCTCCAGTATTGGCGGTGGCTGAGCTTGTCGAAGCCATGAGCCTCTTGTTTTGAATCATTTAAAAATAAGGCGTTGCAGGCAAACTGATGTCATTAACAAAATCTTACCGGCCGCAGATTGATCGACAACCGTCGGCGATCACGATTGGGATTGTGGCTTTTTGTGCGGCGCTGCTGGTGACCCTGCTGCTGCCACAAATGATGGGGAGGGCGTCACGGGCGATCCACGCCACGCCATTTGAGGGCGCGGCGCTCGATAACCGCAGCGGTATGATCGTCTTGAGTGATGACGGCCGCTATCTGGTCGTCGTCAATCCCGATTCCAACACCCTTTCCATTGTAGATCCGGCCGCCCGGCAGCTGCTGGCCGAAATTCCCGTGGGGGTCGACCCGCGCAGCGCAGCCATCACCCGTGATGGCGCAACCGCTTACGCTGCCAATCAGGGGTCGGACGACATTTCGGTCATCGATGTGGAGAACAGACAACTGCTGGCGACTGTGCCTGTGGGGGACCGGCCGGTCAACGTGACCCTCACTCCGGACGGCCGCTACCTGGCCGTAGCGGAACTGGGTGACGACACCGTACGCTTTCTTGATACGTCTACTCTGGCCACCCTGTCCGTTCAGACCGTGCCCGACCGGCCGCACGGCCTGAGCTTCACCCCGGACGGTCGCTCGCTGCTTGTGACCCATTTGCTCAGCGGAAGCGTGACCGTTTTGCCGGCCCGCCCTTATGCTCAATTTCTGCCGCTTGTTGGCCAACAGGGAGCTGTTTTCAGCACGGCGAAACCCTTAAATCAGTCTTCAGGTGCAGCACAAAGCGACCGGCAAACGATTGCCACCTGGCCTAACGTCGCTCCCGCCCCGGCCGTCGTTATCAACGCGGCCGGCACCCGCGCCTACCTGCCCCAAACGATGGCCAACGGGCTGGGGCTCAACGTCCAGTTTGACACCACCGTCTTCCCCAAAGTGTCGGTGCTCAATTTGCAGACCGGCACCCATGAGACAAGCGAGCACATCCCCCTGCCGGAAACCGATCAGCCGGTTGGTCTGCCGTGGGATGTGGCTTTGACTAAAAATGACGCCGAATTATGGGTGGTCAATGCCGCCAGCAATGACGTTTCGATTATCAATCTTTCCAATCCGGCTCAGCCGGTCCGAACCGCTCATATTCAGGCCAGAGATAATCCACGGGGGATCGCTTTCAGCCCGGACGGTCAGACCGCCTACATCAACAACGTGCTGGCCGGGATTGTCAGCGTGATCGACACCAGCACGTACACGGTCACAACCGAAATTCCCGTGACGACGATCCCTCTGCCGCCGCTGCTGCTGACCGGCAAGCGGCTGTTCCACAGCAGCGCCACCCCCGAACTGGCCCAGGCGCGCTGGGTTGCCTGCAATACCTGCCATGTCGAAGGGGAGCACGACGGCCGGACGTGGCAGCTGCAGTTCACCGGCAGCCCGTCAGCTGTGGCCGGCATTCCCACAATCAGGCGCAATACCACTAGCCTGCTGGGCATGATTGAAACTTATCCCCTGCGCTGGTCGGCCGAATGGGATGAATCGGCCGACAGCGAGTTTAGCATTCGCTTTGAGCAGTTTGGCGACGGTCTTATCAACGGCGAGATGCACCCGACCCTTGGTTTGCCCAACCAGGGGCGCTCCCTCGAATTAGACAGCCTGGCCGCGTATATCGACAGCTTGGCTGTCCCGCAGCGCAGCCACACGCTGACTGCAGCCGAGCTGCGGGGCAAAGTACTGTTTGAATCGGCTCAAACCGGCTGCGCCGTCTGTCATCCCCCACCGCTTTACACCAACCTGAGCCAATACGACGTGGGCACGGCCGATGGTCCGGGTGAATGGTTTGGCCCGCTGATCGACACCCCTACGCTGCGCTTCTTGTATGACAGCGCTCCCTATTTGCACGACGGCAGCGCAGCCACGCTGCATGATGTATTGACGGTCGCCAATCCCCAGGACGAGCACGGGGTGACTTCCCATCTCACGGAAGTGGAATTGGCCGACCTGGCCGCATTTTTACGGGCGCTGCCTCATGAATGAGTAACGGAGATCCTCATGAACAAAAAAGACCCTTCTTCGATAAAACTATTGCTGCCGCTGGCCCTGGCTGCGCTTCTAACCCTGCTGGTTTTTTTGGCCGACCGGCCGTTTTTCCAGTCAACCAACGCTTTTGAAGAGCTTGTGGTTATACATTCCCTTGCTTCACCTCAAGTCACCTACCCCACCACGCCGCCGGACGCCAGCAAAATTACCGTGGGTGACCCTGATGCTGATGGATACGCAACCGTGACGGGGGGAAACGGGGCTGTACCGGCCGCTGCTGAGGTGGTGGTGATTAACCTCAATGCCCACACAGTGATGACCGATACCGCCGACGCCAACGGGGCGTTTACGGCCGAACTGTATGCGCCCCCCGGTTCCTCGCTGCTCATCAAATATGAAATCGGGCCGGACAATGCAATTGAAAGATTCTGGAATGACGCCGTCATAAAAATTTCCGACGCCTCCACCGAAAATCTCAATCCGCTACCTGGAACGATGATTTACGTGGCGGCCCCACCCCCGGGAGACGGCACGTCACAGCCGTTTCACGCCGTCGGCAACTGGTGGAGCGAATCACCCAAAGGGTGGGCCGGTTGGCACGTGAGCGGCACGGTGCAGGCACCACCTGGCGTGCCGCCCGGATTGGCCGCCGAGCCGGGAGAGCCGGTGACGATAACCGCCAAGGTGTTCCTGACTTCCCCGGCCATCAACTGCACGGGCTCGCCGACTTACACGGCCGCGGCCAACATCGGCCTGCGCTATATGTTTGATGATGAAGGTCGGGCAGAACCGTGGGATATCTGGTTTAACGCCCATCTATTTACCCCCACCGGTTTGCCGATTGAGCACGAAGCGCATGGTGAAAAGCGACACGTGGTGGGAACACCGGTTACGTCATTTGTCTGTCAGAGCTCACAAACGGTTGCCAGCGATTTGGTGGTCACCTTTAACATACCGGGAGATTTCCCGGAGGGGATTTACCGGCCGGAAATTGAGCTGTTTAGCGATGTGCCGCTTGGATCAACCGTTCCGCAGGCTGTAGTCTGGTATCGCACCGGGGAAGTTGGCCTGCTGCCGCTTTTGCGCGTTGGCGATCCGGCACCGCCGCGCATTCCGTGGACCCTGATGGGGGACGAGCTGCTCAACGGCCATCGCGGGCTGCAGGCGCGTGAAGACGCCGGATCGTTCCTGATGACGACGCGAGTGGTTTTCCCGCCGCATCAGGTTGTGGTGCCGCGGCTGGATGCTCGCAGCGGTTTGCCCATCCCCTACCGGCTGGAACCGGGTTCAAACTGGCTGTCCGGAACGGAGCGTCGCCAGCCGCCGCCAACCCATATCCCGCTGGCGCTCCCCTCGGGGGAGCTAATCGTCGAAATTCTCAAGCCGGACGGCAAGGTCGATCAGCTTGGCCCGGCCGTTATCCTGCAGCCATCGATACGCACGCCGACCACGCCGGGTGGGGCTCCGATTGGCGAGGCGTCCGGCCATATTGGAGACCTTTTTCACCTGACGACGATGAATCCGTTGTTTGATTACTCTTTTGAGATGGACGGCCCCCACACGATTTTTGTCTTTGGGGAAGTGGAAGACATTTACGGCAACGTGTATGGGTTAAACAATGCCTATGACGTGATGGTGGCTCGCGTGCTCGATCTCGACCCGGCCCAGCTGCCGACCACCCCGTATATGATGGGGGATGCGTTTGCGCCCGGCCTGCGTCTGTTCCCACCCGTTCCGGCCGATGTGACGGTGAATCTGGTGCACATGCCGTTTTCCGATCCGACGCTGGCCATCACCCAAACCGTCACCGGTCAAGCCAACCGCTTTGGGTATTTCCAGCCGCCGCCCGGAACCGAGATTCGATTTGCTTCGCCGGGTGAATTTCGGGTCGATATTAGCGCCGAGTTTGAGACTCCGGAAGGGGAGCTGTGGGCCGGCTATATGACCTGGGGAAGTGTTGTCGAAGGCCCTGGGGCGCTAATTGAGGCCCACGGCCGCCGCGGGATGAGCTATAAAAGCAACACGATTGACGACATGCCCGCCTGGTTTATCCATCAGCAGCTGCCGCCGGACAAGGTCGACGTCGATACCTACTATCCGTACTTTAGCGGCGACATTCATTGGGGAAATGAGACGCCCGACAGCAACGACCCCGGTGATTCAATTCATACGGTCATTACGCTCAAAGACCTGACCGGGGTCAGCGAAACGATTTACAACGTGATGCGCACCCATTTCCCGCGGGCGCGTAACGTGTTCCGCTGGCCGCCCATCGACACCAGCGCGGTTGGTCTGGAGAAACGGCTCGATATCGGTGAAGCGCCGCTGTTTATCACCACCCAGAGCGGGATCGATCCGGCCGTCGAGCCAGCCGATATTGATTTGTGGGGGTATTACTATGGCTCATCGCAGCGGCCGGACGTGCGGGTGCGCGAGATTATTGCCGAAGACGGGATGGGCACCGCCTACTGGCGCTTTAACGACACGTACGGTTATCAAATTGGGGAGCCGGCCGATGGGGATCAGCCCGGCGACCTCAAGTGGGAGTTCGGCGGCGCGGTGTTCCGGGTGCCGGACCAGGCCATCAACGAATACGCCATCTACAGCTCGCTGTGGGTGCTGCTGCCGCATAACGACCCGGTTGGTGCGCGCATCACCCCGCCGTTTCAGGATGCCACCGGAGCCAGCATCAACGGCGGCCCGATCATGGAGCTGCTTGGGGAAGAGATCGACATGCTCTTCCTGCCCAAGGGGGTCAGACCTGGTGACGTGCTGGAGGTTGGCGATACGATTTCGTTTTCCGGCCACGTTGGTCCACCGCTGGACAGCCTGGTCGACGTGACGATTACCTCGCCTACCGGCGTGCAGTTCGGCCGCATCTGGCGGGCCAACAAAATCGGCTGGGTTTACGATCCGACATTTGATTTCCCGGCCAATGAGGCGGGGCGATGGACGGTGGATGTGTTTGTCGAGCACGACCGGCCGTACGTGGGCAACGGGGTTATTCCTCAGAGCCACAATACCGGCAGCGTGCTGGGCACCGGCGGCCGCTATGAATTTTACGTCGTGGCGCCGGATACCCCGCAGATGATGATCACCACCCCTCTCCCGGGTTATCTCCCCTGGCCGGAGGATGTGATTGAGCCGATCGAGATTCATGGATTTGCCCCGCCGGGTACAACCGCTGTGCACTACACCATTCACGACAAGGGGGTGGTGATGGGTCAGGGAACTCTGGTGCCCGATGCGGGCGGCCGTTTCACGATGATCTATGACGCCACCCTACTGCACGATGATTTCCCCATGCTCAGTCTAACCGATCGTGAGGGGCGCTGGGCGGGATTGGCCGACGAAGTAGCTATTCACTTTTTAGCTGTGGGCAGCGGCCCATCGCGAGCTACTACCGTCACGTTGATCGGAGAAGAGGTGTTTGTGGGGCAGAGTGCCCGCACTTTGTTTTTACCGGTTGTTGTGCGGTGATATTGGGCGGATGGGTAAGAGGTTTATTCAGTTTGGTCTACCAAGCACCCCTGCCCGATTCGGGTTCAGAAGCGGATAGGTAAAATTTCCGATTCCAAACAGCTCAATAAGCTCCCTTCCCCGCATCGGGGAGGGGCTGGGGGAGGGGTGAGCTGACGGAAAGACCCACCCCCTAACCCCCTCCCGATTCGGGAGGGGGAATTTGATGGACTGAAGAAGAGCAACATCGGCAATTTGAATTACCTGACTGCTCCAGAACCATTTTGGAGAAAAAATGTTTAGCAAAAATAACCACCGCTTGCTGTTAATCGTGTGTGTGTTGATGGCCGCGACAGCCGGTGTGGCGCTGCTGCTTGCCGGCCGGGATCTCATTGCGGCCGGGGCCGGCACGGTGTCCGGCATTGTGGTTGACGAGAGAGGCGATTCGGCCGCCGGGGCCACCGTGCGCGTGCGGGCCACCGAACATGCGGCGCATACTGATGCCAACGGCCGTTTTACCTTAGGTGGCCTGACCGAAGGGACAGAAATTGAGGTCACCGCCTGGCGCAGCGGCACCTATATCGCCTCTCTTCACGTCACGCCGACCGTGAGCGGGGTGACGCTAACCTTGCGACCGCATCACACCGTGGATCACCCCGAGTACGTGTGGACCTCACCGATCAGCAGCACGTCGGCCAAGGCGTGCGGAAACTGCCATCCCATGATTGTGTCCCAGTGGGAAAACAATGCCCACGGCACGGCCGTCAGCAATCGGCGCTTTTTTAGCCTTTACAACGGCACCAACCTCAGCGGCACGGCCAAAATTGCGCCGGGGTATGTGGATGATTTCCCGCTCACGGCCGGGAACTGCGCCAGCTGCCACGCGCCGGGCTGGGGGATCGATGGGTATCTGACGACCGATATGAATACAGCGCGCGACGTCATCACCGCCGGCATTCACTGCGACTACTGTCATAAGGTGGGAGATGTCTATCTAAATCCGGCCGATGGTGCGGTTTATCCCAACGTGCCGGGCGTGGCCGGTCAGAAAATGCTCCGTCCGCCAGCCGGGGACGATATTTTTTTAGGGCCGTATGACGATATTCCCGACCCCGATACCTTTGCCCCCGTTTACCAGCAGAGTGGGTACTGCGCTACCTGCCATCAATTTAGCTTCTGGGGCACGCCAATTTACGAATCTTACGGGGAATGGCTGGCCAGTCCCTATGTGGCGGCCGGGGTAACCTGCCAGGATTGTCACATGCCGCCCAGCGGTGACATTTACTTTGCTCTACCGGAGCAGGGAGGGCTGCCGCACCCGCCGGAAGTGATCCCTTCACATCTGCAGCTGGGTGCGGCGGATGCGGATTTTTTGCGGGAGGCGATCACCATGACCCTGTCGGCCCGGCAGGTTGGCCGGGTAATTGAGGCCACCGTCAGCGTGACGAATACCGGTGGCGGCCATCATTATCCAACCGATCACCCAGGCCGGCATCTGATTTTAACGGTGACGGCTGCCGATGGTGGGGGGGCACCTCTGGCGCAGCAGGCCGGGTCGACCGTGCCCGACTGGGGTGGAGCTCAGGCCGGGCGGCCGGGTACGGTTTACGCCAAGATATTGGCCGACGCGGTGACCGGTGAAGCGCCGGTCGTCAGCTATTGGAAACAAACCTATATTGCCAGCGATAACCGTCTTCCCGCCTTATCTGGGGATACATCCGTTTATACCTTTGCGATTCCGGACGGCGGCACGGCTGCCCTGACGGCCGAGCTGCGTTTCCGGCGAGCGTTTCAGCCGCTATTGGATAGTAGAGGATGGCCGGATTCAGACATTGTTCTGGCTCAGGCGGATACGGCCGTTGACGTGCAGCCGGTATGGCTAATTTATTTACCTCGTATAGGCAAGTGATTTTAAATCGAGTTGATACCTTTCCCTCCGGGTAACGAATAACAGACGACAGAATAATCCACAACAAACAGGATTTCACCAATTAAAAGGATTTTTGCCATGGTAGTCCTACAAAATTCGTGTATTTTGTGGAATCCTGTTTTAGAATTTAGCTTGTTCCCCTGTTGCTGATAATATTAGGTTCATTTAAACCTTATCTGGCTGGAAAAGGAGTAAGTTTATGGCCATCGCTGCCAATATCGTGGTGGGTTTGATCGGGCTGCTGCACGTGTACATCATGGTGCTGGAAATGTTTTTGTGGGAGAAACCGATAGGGCTGCGCGCCTTTAATCAGACCAAAGAAAGTGCAGCCGCATCCAAGGTTCTAGCGGCCAATCAGGGACTTTACAACGGTTTTCTGGCGGCCGGTTTGTTCTGGAGTTTGTTCCTGGATGCGGCCGGCACCGGTGTTAAACTGTTTTTTCTCGGTTGTGTTCTGATCGCTGGTCTATATGGAGGCGCTACCGCCAGCCGCCGCATTCTTTATATTCAGGCGCTCCCGGCCGCGATTGGAATTATCTTGGTATTGCTATCTTAGCGCTAAACGGACCACTTAGTTCAGTGGAGAGTTTGATTTGTTTCCTTAAAATCCAGCTGGTAAACTTCGATATTCATTTCAAGAAGGCCTTCACTATGAGTAAGCGGTGTTGGGAGCAACTGAGGTAGCTGTGTCGAAGAAATACAAAAATAAAGTGAATCAAAAACCAGGCTGGGGCACCATGATCTTTGCCTTGGCACTTATTGCTCTGGGTTTATTTTCAAGCAAAGTATTGTTTGAAGGGCGTTATTTTCAGGGGGGAACGGGCTTATTTCGCCTTGCAGAAGGAGCGGCACCTGAAACTGGATCTTTTCGGTCTGGTTCAGATGGTGGAATAGTAATTGAATTTGGGAATTTAGATTTTTATTCTGTGTGGATCAAGGATGGAGAGGTTATTGGTGGCCATGCTCAGGGAAGTGCCTATTGGGAAATTTTGGGAGGCGTCTTTGATGGTCAAAATCTTCAGTTGATTATGGTTACAGACGATCAAGACAATTGCAACGAATGGTGGTCCCATAATTTTTTTGTAGAGTCGTCACAGGTTACTCTCCGAACTAGCGTCAATAAATGCGGGGAAGCAATAGTTGAGCAAGATGTCGTCTACCCACGAACCGGGCTGGTAAGGCCCATACAGATGAAGTATATACCTAGCGTATTTGCTCCTAACTCTGTCGCGCCTACAATGATTCCTGCTGAAGAAACGCTCATCTTTGGAGATTCAGAATCCTATTATGTTAGGATTGTGGATGAAGAGGTCGTGAGTGGGTACGCACAGGGAAGTGCAGATTGGGAAATATTGAGTGGTGTCTATGATGGGATAAATTTGCAAATTATTATGACTACGCCGGATCGCAGTAATTGTTACGAGTGGTGGTCACATAATTTTATTGTTGAAGATTCACAGGTTACTTTGAGAACAAGCGTCAATAAATGTGGAGAAGCGATCGTTGATCGTAATGTCGTCTATCCACGCACAGATAATTAGCGAAGAACGCGATTGGGTTATCGCGCCTACGGTATCTCTCACCCCTTTTTCCTATTGAAACCTCGCCCCCTGCAGTTTACACTGGCAATTGATCAGCAACCACCATAAGCTGATGAACCACCACCAAGGGGTGAGCCCGGGTTAAGTGCCAGCTGCCGATCGCAAGTCTCCGGCCCTTGTTAGCGAGGGGGGACAAGCGCCGACACTGGCATTTTTGTTTTCGGATACCGCTTGCCACACATAATTTCCAGAGATTTTTGCCTTTTTTCTGATTTCAAAACCCTTTTCGATAAAATCCAGCTTATTTTGTTTCAGACCTTAAAATGTTTGGCAAAAATCTATGTACTTCTAGCACAAAACGTTTAGATTGAGACAAATTTCACAATCAAAAGTAATTTATCAGGCTACAGTATGGTGTGGCCTCAAAGAGCCCATTATTTGTTAATCAAGTAGGTAGTTAAGCTTCTTTCTATATTTTGGCGCAGTTTTTATGATAGAAATCTGCTCATGAACCCCTTTATGTCCAAACAATCGGCCGTTGTGCAAATCAAGCAAGTGGTAAAACGATTTCCGGTTGGCGACCGTGAAATTACAATTTTGCGTGGCATCTCGTTTGATGTACAACGAGGAGAGTTTGTGTGTATCGTTGGCCCCTCAGGAAACGGCAAGTCAACTCTGCTTAACATGATTACCGGCATCGATCATCCCACTGAGGGGGAAGTCATTGTCACCGGCCGGCCGGTGCACCAGATGGGCGAAAACGACCTGGCCCGCTGGCGCGGGGCCCACGTGGGCATTATTTTTCAGTTTTTTCAAATGCTGCCGGCTCTAAATTTGCTGCAAAACGTTATTTTGCCCATGGATTTTGTCAAGCAGCTGTCCCCTAAAGAACGACGGGAGCGGGCGCTGCATTTGCTGGATATGGTTGGGTTAGCCGACCAGGCGCTCAAGCTGCCCAGCATGGTTTCCGGCGGACAGCAGCAGCGGGCCGCGATCGCGCGGGCGTTGGCCAACGATCCGCCTCTGATTGTGGCCGATGAGCCAACGGGCAACCTCGATTCCAAAACGGAAGAGATCGTATTCTCTTTGTTTGAGCGCCTCGTGGCCGATGGCAAAACGATGATCATGGTCACTCACAGCCGCTCGCTAGCGGCCCGGATTCCACGTCAAATTGAGATTCGCGATGGGGTAATCGGTCGGGATACAAGCAATGATGTGACCGGGGTAACTGATACCTCGAACGGCATTTCTCAACCTCTGATCCCCATTCCCCATTCCAAATCCCTCAACTCATGAGCGTTATCTGGTACAAAGTTTGGAACGATATCTGGCAGCGCAAGGTGCGCACAGCCCTGGCCGTCTTTAGCATTGCGGCCGGTGTTTTTGCCATCGGCACCATCTTTGGCATGGTCGATCAACTGCTGAGTACGATGAACGCCTCTCACCAGGCGACCAACCCCTCACACGTTAACGTGATATTGCGCCAGCGCATCGATCTGGAAACCGTTCGCGGTCTGGAACGGATTGAGGGGATTGTGGGGGTTGAGCCGCTCAATATTTTAGCCGGCCGCTACAAAACCGATCCTGACGGCCGGTGGGAATCAGCCACGTTTGTCATGCGCAACGAGTTTGATAATCAGCAATTTGACCAGCTAACCCTTCTGGAGGGGGATTGGCCTAACCGAGGAAATATCGCCGTTGAACGGCTGTCGCACAATGCCTTTGATATCGATATAGGCGACAGTTTGATTTTAGAGCTCGACGGGACCGATCGAGCCTTTCCGGTAACCGGCATGATCCGCCATCCCTTTGTCCCTCCACCAGATTTTGGGGGAGATGCTCATATACTGCTCAGCGAAGAGGTTGTGGCACGCATGGGTATTCCGCAGGGGCTTTATAATCAGCTGCTCGTACAGGTTGAACCTTACAGCGAAGCATATGCGCGCGATCGGATGGCGGTTGTCAAAGATCAGCTGGCGAAGCAGGGGTTGGGAATTGTCTTTACCGTCTACCAAGAGCCGGAGGAGCATTGGGGTCAGCCGTTTCTGGAAGGGGTAAACCTGGTGCTGCAGGTGCTGGCCATTGTCTCCTTGTTTGCCAGCGTGATTTTGGTGATAAACACCATGACGGCGGTGATTACCCAGCAAATCGATCAAATTGGGGTAATCAAGGCTCTGGGCGGCACAACCGACCTGCTGACGCGTGTCTATCTGGCGGGCGTTCTGATCTATGGGGTGCTGGCGGCCGTTATTGCCCTGCCGCTGGGCATGTTGATGGCTTACGCGGCCAGCCGGTGGATGCTCAACATTTTTAATATCGACTATGAAATCTTTCAATTTTCAACGCGGGCGGTTGTTTTCCAGCTGCTGGCGGCTCTGATCGCCCCGCTGCTGGCCGCACTGTGGCCGGTAATGCAGGGAGCGGCCATTTCCGTGCGCGAAGCGATCGCTTCTTATGGCCTGGGGGGGGATTTTGGCTTTAGCCGCTTTGACCGGTTGATTGAGGGAGTTGCGCAGCGCTTTTTATCTTCTCCATACGCCATTGCCCTGGGGAATATGTTTCGTCGCAAAGGGCGACTTTTATTAACGCAGGGGGTGCTAATTATCGCCGGCACGATGTTTATGATGGTCTTGACCCTCTCCAATTCGGTCAATTTCACCCTGGAGAATGAGCTGGCACGCCGCGGCTATGAGATCCGCTTTGTCCTTGGGGGGTTGGAGCGAGAGAGCCGGGTGACTGAGCTGGCCCTGCGATATCCGGAAATCGTGGCCGCCGAGGCGTGGTATACCGTCACCGGAACCGTTACCCGCGAAGGAGAAGCGGTCAAGGATACGGCCGGTTTGGGGTCTGAGCTGTTTGCGGTACCTTCCGGCAGCCGCATGTACACGCCAAATATTGTAGCCGGCCGGTGGCTGACCGAAAGCGATCGGGGGAACGTGGTGATCATCAGCAAAGACACGGCTGAATTTAATGGCTTGACCCTAGGAGACAGATTAACCATCGATCTGGGTGAATTAGGGGAAGGGGTTTGGGAAATTATCGGAATTTATCAGGCGATCGCTTCGGAGCCGTTTTCGACCGATCCGATTTATGCGCCGGAAGCGGCCGTGACGGCCGTGACCAAAAAAGCCAATCGGGCCCGTCAGCTTTATTTGACGATTGACCCACCAACCGCGGCCGTGACCGGTGAGCTTAAGCGGGAGCTTGTGAGTGATTTTGAAATGCTGAATATTCCGGTGAGCATGTTTCAAACCCGCACGATACATGAGGAGCGAGCGTACGCATATGAGCAGTTCAGCATCGTGACGCAGCTGCTGTTGGGTCTATCAATTGTCATGGCTTTGGTCGGGGGTGTGGGGCTGGCTGGGGCGCTGTCGATCAGCGTGGTCGAGCGGACCCGCGAAATCGGGGTTTTGCGCGCTATTGGAGCCGAATCCGCCTCAATTATGGGGATGTTTATGATGGAAGGGGTCTTGCAGGGGGTCATGAGCTGGATATTGGCGGTGCCAATCGCCTTTATCGTGGCTCGGCCGATGGCCCTGGCGCTGGGTGAAATTATGCTGCAGACCGGTCTTGATTTTTCCTTTGACTTTGCAGCCGTGGGGTACTGGCTGCTGCTGGTTGTGGTGATTTCCACGCTGGCTTCGGTGCTGCCTGCTCTGAGCGCGACCCGGATTAGCGTGCGGGAGAGCTTGGCCTATGGGTAGGAGACTACAGACTTCAGACGAGAGACGAGAGACGAGAGACGAGAGACGAGAGACGAGAGACGAGAGAGGGCTTGACATAAAGATGAGAAGAAATTAAACTTTTTAAAGAATCGTAAATCGTCTTCTCCCACCAAACTCCTACCCCTTTTTTCCACAGTAGTACCTTCTTCCTCTATACGCTTCCTGTTAAACCGTTTACACTTGACTCATCTTAGCTGCAGTAACAAAACTGCAAGGCGGTTAAAAAAACCGCGTGAGAGGCGACACGGTATTTTGCGGTGCGTCACACCTTAGAGGAAGCATTTTTGTGAGTCCGGTTAGTCTTAAAAAGAGAGTCACATACCAAAGTGTAAGGCGGTCGGCCATCCGCCTTTTTTGGTTCGCTTTATGGGTTGGGATGGTTCAACCGGCGGCGGCAGCCGAACGGTTGGCCCCTCTAACCCAGGAAGCTGAGATTCCTTTCGAAACCTGGGTCATGATTGGCGTGGTGGCCACCGGGTTACTCCTGTTGGGGTTCGCACTTTTTCGACCCCGGCCGCAGGTAGATCCGATCACGTCAGACGAAAGTTAACAGCAATTTAGCACGGCGCTGCGCGCCTTTTAGCAAATCAGTCATCTTGCCAGTGAACAAAGTGCTTCATCCTTGCCCACATCCCAAACTATAAGCACCTTGTAATTCACCTCCCCACATTCCTGCTCAATAGCCCACGAGACGGTGCTTAGCACCGCTCTGCAAGCACGCCCATCGATATGGTGTATCACCATCCCTGCCTTATTCTGAGGCGCTGAAAGGCGCGCAGCGCCGTGCTGGGGCGCTGTTATCCCCCGATTTCGGCACATGCCGATCCCCCTAAATTTGTTACAATCGCATCATATGGTTCATATCGGGATTAACGCACAGCTGCTGACCCGCGCGGCAAATTACCGGCGGGCAGGAATTCACACGTTTATCGCGGAAACCCTTCGTCATTTACCTGATGACCTTGGCCAAATAACGGTTTTCTCGGGGGATCCTCCTGAATTTCTAAATCAGCTTCCATTTGAAGTGACCGGCCGCTCCTGGGCGACGCGTCACCCGGCCACACGGATTTTGTGGGAACAGCTGGTGTGGCCGGCATTGGCCAGCCGTCGTCAAATCGATCTGCTGCACAGCATGGCCTTTGTTTCCCCTGTTTTCACTTCGATTCCGACAATAGTGACCGTTTATGATTTGAGTTTTTTGCGCTATCCGCAGGCGTTCCCTCGCCTGCAGCAGCGCTATCTGGCCACGCAAACCCGCCGTTCATGCCAAACGGCCGCGCGTGTTTTGGCTATCTCACAATCAGGACGGGAGGATATCCACCGCGAATTTGGGGTGCCTTTGGAGCGTATTGACGTCATTTATCCTGGGTTAGGTACACGGTTCCAGCCGCCTGCTGAGGCCAGCCTGGCCGCTTTCAAAGAGCGTTACCGGCCGCCGGAGCGATTTATTTTGCATGTGGGCACGCTCCAGCCGCGCAAAAACCTGAGTACCCTGTTGCAGGCGGTTGATTTACTCGATGATCCGGATTTGCATGTGGTTTTGGTGGGGGGCAAGGGGTGGCTGTATGATGAGCTGTTTGCCCAGGTTAACCGGCTGGGTTTAAGTCATCGGGTCCATTTCCAGGGGTATGTGCCGGATGAGGATTTGCCCTGCTGGTATGGGGCCGCTGAGCTGTTGGCTTTCCCATCAATTTATGAGGGCTTTGGCATGCCGATCATTCAGGCGATGGCCTGCGGCACGCCGGTTGTGGCTTCAAATGCTTCCGCGATGCCGGAAGCTGCAGGAGAAGCGGCCGTGCTGGTTGATCCGTTCGACGTGGAAGCGTTTGCAGAAGGTATGGTGTCCGTATTGAATAACCGGGCACAAGCGGCTACAATGCGCGCTGCCGGTTTGCGCCAGGCGGCAAAGTTTACCTGGGCGGCGGCCGGGCAGGCGACCGGAGCAAGCTACCTCCAGGCGCTAAATCAATGATAGTGAAGCGATACTATGCGTCTCAATACGCGTCCCATACGCATTTTAACTTTTTTAACTGACATCCTGCTGATCAATTTGGCCTTTTATCTGGCGCACATGGTCCGCTATGATTTTCAGTTTCCGGCATCCATTCAAACATATCATCCTTTTGGCGCTTATCAATCGCAGCAGATTTTGCTGAATTTCTTCATGCTGGCCGCTTTTTGGCAGCTAAAAGTATGGCGCCGCCGCCGGGGTGAATTTTGGATCGATGAGGTAGGGCGCTTGGTTGCGGCTACCGCTGTCGGTATCGCCTTGATGATCATTTATGTCTTTGTCGCTTTTCCAACCGCTTTTTCTCGTTATTTTTGGGCGCTGGTGCCGATTTTTATCGTCGTACTGCTGGCTGTTGCCCGTGCCGGCCGGCGCTGGTTTTTAAATATTTTGTACCTGCGGGGGTGGTGGACCGATCCGGTGCTCATCGTCGGCGCGGGGGAAACCGGCCGGGGGGTGCTGCGCACCATTCTGGCTCGCCCTGATTTGGGATTTCGACCGATCGGTTTTATGCATGATGGGCAACAGTATGATATGCCCGGTTTGGGGAAGCGCATTCCCGATTTAGGGCGCTTTGATGACTTGCCCCGCGTGCTGCAAACTGAAGCAAATTTACACTCCGTTTTTATCGCCCTTCCAGCCGCGATGCACCAGCAGACAACTCGGCTTATTCGCATTTGTCGACAGCATAATGTGGCGGTTCAGGTTGCGCCAGATATGTTTCAGCTCAGCTTGAGCCGGGTTGAATTTACCAATATGGCCGGGATTCCGGTGTTAGGGATGCGCGAAGTCCGTTTTGGGGCGCTCAACCGGCTGTTGAAACGTTTGCTGGACGCGGTGCTGGTGATCATTGGGGCGGTTCCGGCATTAACTGTAGGGGCTTTGATTGCCCTGGCCATTAAACTCGACTCATCAGGTCCGGTATTTTATGTGGCTGAGCGGATCGGCCGCAACGGCAAGCCGTTTCGGATGTATAAATTTCGTTCGATGGTAGTCGATGCGGACAGCCAGAAAAGCGCGCTGGCGCAGCTCAATGAGGCAGAAGGCCCGATTTTTAAGATCAGAGATGATCCCCGGCTGACTCGCGTGGGTCGTTTGATTCGCCGCTTGAGCCTGGACGAACTGCCGCAGTTGATCAACGTGATGCGCGGTGAAATGAGTTTGGTCGGCCCCCGCCCACCTCTCAAAGAAGAAGTGGATCAATATCAATCGTGGCACAAACAGCGCCTGGCGGTTCGGGGTGGCATTACCGGCCTGTGGCAGGTCAGCGGCCGTTCTGACTTAACATTTGATGAGCAGTGCCTGCTCGATATTTACTACATCGAAAATTGGTCGCTGAGCCTCGACTTGCGGATTATTGTGCAGACGATTCCGTATGCGTTGTTTGGGAGAGGCGCATATTAATAGCTAATTTTTAATTTTCAATAGCTAAGTGCTAAATCTTCTAGCTATTAGTTATTAGCCGTTAGCAATTAGCCATTAATCTTCATCCGGCACTTCCGGCTGCTTGAGCTCCACAATTTCCCCATGAACGTTAATGACAATTTTGAACCCCATCATGCCCATCATTTGACGGGCCTGCAATGGCATGCCCTGCTTTATGATTTGATCGATATCGATTTGGTCAATTGAGGCATCAACGGCCGCTTTGGTAAAAAGATCGTCTGTACCCATAAAATTGAGCGCCTGGGAAACGGCGATATCTTTATTCTGCTGCAGCTGCTCTATAAATACGGTTAACACCTGCCGGTCGACCACTTCCGCATCGATGTGGCGATGAAAACCGTTGTCATCCACGATATATTGGGCAGCTGTACCGACAAAACCAACCGCAACCGGTTGATCTTTTTCATCAAATATGAGACCTTCGAAGAATGCTTTGCTAGACATGATGTGAATTACGAGATACGAAATACGAGATACGAGATGTGATTGATTACTGTACTGGTTAGCGTAGACGAGTTCGATTAGAGAAAAATAAACCCCACCCAAATCCTAATCTCTCCCGTCTCCGGTCTCTTGTCTCTCGTCTCCTGTCTCTGGTCTGTCGTCTGTAGTCTGTTATAATTTCCGCCAATATGTCACAAAAAGAAAGCGATCCTAAACCACTCCCTTCAACGCTGTATACGGAAGAATATTTTTTAACCGCGTGTGAAGGATACGAAGAATTTATCGCCTCGGAAGGGCAGCATCTTTCGCGCCGCTTAAATGATGCTTTTGTCGTCGCGGAGGTCAAGCCCGGCATGCGGGTACTCGACGTTGGGTGCGGCCGGGGAGAGATTTTGCGCCACTGCATGGCCCGGGGGGTTGAAGTGTTTGGCATCGATTATGCTGAAGTGGCGGTGCGCATGAGTCGAGAAGTCATTGAAGCAACTCAAAAAGAGCTGGCTAATGAAGAACAGTCGATCAAAGCTGGAGTTTGCCTCTCTGATGCCAAAAAATTGCCCTTTCCCGATCGATATTTTGATCGGGTTTTGATGTTTGACGTCGTTGAGCATTTGCATCCCTGGGAACTGCAGGAATCGATGGTCGAAATTCGGCGAGTGATGCGCGATGACGGCATGTTTATTATTCATACCGCACCCAATCGCTGGTATGATGCCTACGCTTATCCGCTGGTGCGCATGGTGCGCACATTGATGGGTCAGGGTGATAAATACCCCAAAGACCCGCGAGCGATTACCCCGGTTAATCAGGACGTGCACGTCAATGAACAGGATCTGCGCAGTATGCACAAGGCGCTTCGATCGGCCGGTTTTCGCGGCAAGGTGTGGCTCGACTCTCCTCCTCAAAACCGACAGGAAAGCGGTTTGATGGCCATGCTGCGCAAGGTTGCCTTTGACGTCGCCCCCTTTCGCTGGTTTTTTGAGCGCGAAGTATTTGCTGTTGCCCGAAAAGCATAAGTGATGCGGCGCTGGCCCATTTTAACGATTTTGCTTCTGGCTTATGGCCTGTCCGTTGTGGGTCTAAGCGATATGCCTCCTGGGTTAACCCATGATGAGGCGGCTCACGGTTGGGAAGCGCTGCAGGTGTTGGGAGGGGAGTTCCGCTACTACTTCCCCCTGGGATACGGCCGGGAGCCACTTTACGCTTATTTGCTGGCCGGCACGATGAAGTTGATCGGGGTCAGCCCCTTTACCCTGCGGCTGGTGATCCCCTGGGCGATGATCTATGCTCTGGCCGGCGGCTACAGCTGGAGTCGTCGAGAATTTGGCCGGCCGGCCGCCTTGCTAACGAGCGCCTTTTGGGCGGTTGGATTCTGGCCCATCGCCGTCAGCCGGCAGGCGCTGCGATCCGGTCTGCTGCCGCTGCTGCTGGTTTTGATGGCCATTGGCGTCACGCTGGCCCTCAAACCGGCCGCCAAACGAAAAACACCCTCCTGGCAAATTAGCGCCATCCTTGCTCTGACCGGCGGCTTGATGCTCCACACCTACATCGCTGCCCGCGTGTTGTGGATATTGCCGCTGCTGTTTTGGCTGGCGCTGTGGATTGTGGATCGAGATCGCGCCCGGATATCAGCCCGGCCGCTTTTACTGGGTACGCTCGGGGGTCTCGTGCTGGGTGCCCCCCTGATGATATTTTTGCAGCTCAACCCGGGGCTGGAGAGCCGTCTCGATATGCTGAGCCGGCCGCTAACTGCGCTGCTGGACGGGGATGTATGGCCATTGGTTAACAACAGCTGGGCGTCTCTCAAGGCGCTCGCGTGGCCCGGAGCCGGTGATTATTTTCTGGCGTACAATATTCCCGGCCGGCCGACATTAGAGATCACATCCGCGCTGCTGGCCGTTTTGGGTTTGGGAGTCGTCCTGTGGCGCTGGCGTCAACCGCCGTATCTTTATCTGCTGCTGTGGTTGGGGGTGGGGCTTGCCCCCTCGTTGATTACCGGACCCACAGCCAACACGACGCGAAATATCGGGGCGCTGCCGCCGCTGTATGCCCTAGTGGGGATTGGCGGCTGGGTTTTGATACAGCGTTTGCCTCGCGGATGGTGGCGGCCGGCTGTCGGGGTGATTCTGATCACCGCAGCCGCAGGGCAGAGCAGCCGGGATTATTTTGCCGTATGGCAAACATCACCTGATGTGCGGGCCGCTTATCAATCGACCATCATCGCTGCGCTGGATGAAATTGAACAAACGATTCCGCCTGACCAGCCGCTGATGATTTCGTCCGTTTACCCCGGCCCCGCCCACGACCCATTAATTGGTGACCTCGTTTTGGGGGCTGGTGACCGGCCGCTGCGCTGGGTGGATGCCCGGCGAGCGCTTCTTTTCCCGGCCGGGAACGCCGTAGAGGCGTTTGTGCCCTCTGCGGCCGATTTACATCCGCTGTTCGCCTCGTGGAGCACGGTAAAAAGCCAAACAAACCTGCCTGCAGGTGAATTGGACCCGCTGATAACCCATTATCAGATCGCTCCCCCGCCTCTGGATAACGTTAACGCACTGGCCGAGTTTGAGGGAGCGATCACGCTGCTGTCGGCCGAATGGCTGGCTGATAACGTTCCGCCTGGGGGCGTTGCCGAAATGATGACGGTGTGGCAAATTGAAAGCCCGGCCGTCTGGCCCGCGGCAGCTGATCGAGCCCCGGACCTGGCTATTTTTGTGCATGTTTTAGCAGACGATGGAGAAATTTTTACGCAGGAAGATCGTCTGGATGCGCCTTTTTCAACGTGGCGGAGCGGAGATTTGCTGGTTCAAATCCATCAGCTGTATTTGCCGCCCGAAACAACGCCTGGGGATTATCGGGGGCGTCTGGGAATGTACGAGCGCGGCAGCGAGCAGCGCTTAATGACCGCGGCCGGGGAAGATTTTATGATGCTGCCGGCTCTTCAGGTTAGCGAGTAAGCGTACGGTTTAACATAAAGTTTGGATGAAAAAACCGACTTTCCCATTTACGAGCGTGGTGTTGGACGTTAGAATGAGGCTCACGAACCTGGTGCTGCACATCTTTGAACTAAAAACTTTGCGACTTTGATTTAGGATTGCTCTATGCGTGGTTTAGACAAATTCTCCGAAGAAGAACTCGAAGAGGCCTTGATTCGCAAGCGCTACCGACAGCGACAGGCGCGATTGGGGCGTTTGCGAGAAGAAGGGCGGGTGCTGGATGTGGCCCGTGATGCCCCGGCCGGTGGAGGGGTTCGTCCGGCCGCTGATCGAGAGCGATGGGCGGATTGGTCTGGCTCAGAACCAGAAACCGCACCGACCGGGTGGCGCTTGATCGCCAATCGAGCGCTGCTGGTGGTGGAGGTGGCGGCCGTGCTGGGTTTTGTGGGGGTTCTCGTTTCGATGGGATTCTCGGTCATGGAATTAAACCGCGACACCGCGGCTCTGCAGCAGCAGGCCGTAGGCGAGGTTGCTGCCGCCCAACCGACAACCGCCGCTGATCCGGTGATCGATTTGGTGGTGCTGCCAACCGGGCATAAACCGCCGGTTGATGGGCAGCCCATCGTTTATGAAGAAGCCGGTGAGATTCCCGGGCATTTACTCCCTCAGGTAGCCGCCTATGTGCCGCCACCGATACCGGCCCCCAGTGTTGAGCAACCGCGGCGGGTTGAAATTGAGTCGATTGACGTGACGGCTACGGTGGTCCAGGGTCATGAACCGGAACAGCTCAAGAAGGGTGTGGGACATTCAATTGGTACGGCGATGCCCGGGCAGAGCGGCAATATGGTTTTGTCGGCCCACAATGACATTTACGGTGAGATTTTTCGCCATCTCGATAAGCTTTCCCCTGGTGATGAGATCGTTGTCTCCACCGCCCGACAGCGTTACACTTATGTGGTTAATGAAATCAGGGTGGTTGCCCCGACGGATGTGGAGGTTATGGATCCCACCGATCACGCCAGCCTGACCTTGATTTCCTGTTATCCATATTTGATTAACAACAAGCGCATTGTGGTCTTTGCCGATTTGGTAGAAGAAAGCAGTGTTGGGCTGAACGGATAGAGTGTATACACCGCGGGAGTTTTTATAAAAGCCAAACTGCGGTGCCGGTGGGATTGAGAAATTTTTATGAGTAAGAAAGTAAGACGCGTCAAGCGCTCCTCTGGTGAGCAACGGAAAAAGAGTGAGGCCACTTCAGCAACGCCCAATCGCAGACAGATTGGTGGGGTTGGCAAAACTCCTTCGCGGCGCTCCCGTCGAGGGCGCATCCGGCAGGTGCCTATTGAAGAATTAAAAGAGCAGTATGCTTACGTCATCAAAGACCTGCGCCGCATTTTTATACTGGCGATCGTGATGTTTGTTCTGCTATTTTTGGCGAACCTGTTCCTGCCCTCTTTCTTTTAAGTAATTGCTAGAATTTTTCAAAATTTTATTGTCCACAGAGCGCGCAGCGCAGAACCGTAGGTTCGCAGATTAGAGAGAAAAATCTGTGAAAATCTGCGTAATCTGCGAACAATTTTTCTCATAACATTTTTTGTAAACCACTTAAAATAAATGCCCGAAATCTTGCAAAATCAGGGCGCTTAGGCGACCGAAAGCGTAAAGTAAAAGCAGCTTCCCCCTTCCGGCCGAGTTTTATACCCCACATTACCGCCCATGCGTTTCACAATTCGAGCCACAATAGAAAGCCCTAATCCGTAGCCATCTCGATTGGCCGGATTGAGCTGCTTGTACGGCCGGAATAAATTGTGAATAAACTCCTGGTTGACGCCTGGACCTTTGTCGCTGACCCAGAAACAAATATAGTTGGAATCCGATTTGAGGCTGGCGTTTAACTCGATTTCAGGGGTAGGTCCCCCATATTTAAGGGCATTGCTGAGGTAGTTGTACCAAATTTCTTCAACCCAAGGTGCATAGCCCAAAGCTGCAGGCCATTGGTCGGGCAGGGTAATAAGTGAATCTACCTCTTCAATTCTCTCTTTAAGGCGTTCCATCACCTCACTGATAATCGTTTCCATCTGAATGGGGGAGAAAGTGACTTCCGCATCGCGAACAGACGAAAAGAGGAGCAGGGCATCGATGATCGTGCTCATTTTGCGACTGTTGCGCGAGATAAGCGTCGCTGATCGTCTAAGCTGATCGGCCGACATGGTAATTTCATCACTCTGAAACTCACTCTCAATTAACTCGGCAAAACCGGCAATGCGTGCCAGAATATTTTGCAGATCATGGGCCAGGGTGTAGCCAAAGGCATCAAGCTCTTCGTTCCGCTCTTCAAGATCGTTGGTATGGAGACGCAACTGGTCGACCAGGCGGGCGTTTTCGAGGGCGGTGGCGGCCGTGGCGGCCAGGGTCTCAGCCACGACGAGATCGTCTTCGTCAAAACGGCCGTTGAGCTTGTTCACAAATTCCAGCACCCCGATGGCTCGATCGCGAATTCGCAAGGGCACCGCCATTAACATGCGGGTCTCAAAATTAATTTGCTGGTCAACCTCTCGCGAAAAACGCTCGTCTCTGTCTACTCGATCGAGGATGGTGCTTTGATTATTCATCGATACCCAACCAACGATCCCTTCTGACGCATGCCGTTCGACCCCCAACAGCGGCGGCGTGCCCGTACGATGCAGTACCGCCCGGCACACCAGGGTGTTTTTCCGAGCATCCGACCACAACCACAGCGAACCCCCTTCCGCGTTGAGGATATCGATGGCGGCCCGCATGAGGCGATTAATCAAGCGATCCGGCTCCAATATTGAAGTCAACTCTCCCCCAATCCGGTTGAGAGAGGTCAAAACCAGGTTGCGCTGTTTGAGGGTATTGAGCATGGCAATTTTTTCCTGCTCGAGCTGGCGACGGCGCAGGATATTTGTGATTACCATGGGCAGTAGATGGAGGTAGCGCTCTTCTCGATCTTGAATAATGTAATCGCTGGCCCCCAACCGCAATGCTTCGACGGCAAAATGTTCCTGGCCGGGTTGAATAAACACCAATACGGCGGGCATTGGATAAGAAGCCATCACCGTAGAAATTAAGCTGAGGCGATTGGCGTGCTCAATTTCAGGCCCCATCAAGATTAGATCAAACCGCTGTCGGCTAATCCGTTCAACAGCAGATCGCCAACCGGCAACCGTCACCAATTCGAACTTGATCCCTTCAAGCTGTTGGGAAATTTTCCGGTGTACGGAGCGACGACCTTCAACCAATAATATCCAAACTGAACGATCCATTTTGTCTTTTGTGCAGCCTACATTTTTGACGTTGACAAGCGTTCAACTACCACCAGGTTTCGAACGTAACGGATGTTTCTCCTAATAAATTCCGCTCCAGATTGTATGCTCCGATAGTCGCCTGAACCCTTTTGCCAGGGGTGAGGTTTAGTGTGGCAGGATCAAGGGTCACTGCGGCTTTCCCTTGAGAATCGGTTGTCGCTTCGACCGTCAGCGGGTTATCTGAGCTGCCAAGCATAATTTGAATGTCGATGCCGTCAACCGGTTCTTGTGAAGGAGAGAACGCCTGAATAAAAAATGTTTGAGATTCTCCATCAAACAAGATCGGGGCGGATACGACGGCAGAGAGATTGACCTGCTCCAGTCGGTCTTGAATCGGTTGAGCGATAATTTCATAATTGTAGGCGGTTTGATCAAAATGAGCCCGTCCCAGGGACCCGCTTGAGAGGCCGCTGGTTGTCGTTAATCCGGGCTGCCATTCTAGACGAATATTTTCAAAATATTGCACCCGCAAACTGCCGTCCTGCAGGAGTGGGGTCAGTGGATCGCCAAAAATTTCTCGTCCATCATAAATGATGTAAAAATCGACAAATGGCGCGGCCACATCGTGTGTTGAGAGCCGCATTGTTTCCTGTTCATCAGAGCTGAGCCCTTCAAACGCCCATTCACCCAGATTTGGAATGTCAAATTGGCCGCTTTGTGGATAGTAATCGATCCGCATGCTTTCAAAATATTGACTGACGTATTCCTCTTCGAGCGTGAGGGCAAGCTCACCTGAAATCGGTGCGCCAAAAACGGCTGCTCCCCCATGGTCATTATAAAATTCCTGAAATGTAGGGCTGACGCAGTATTCAGCACAGAAAACTTCAGCTGACGGATCTGTGGAACTGGCTGAACGGCACCCGATCGTGCACCAGGCTAAAATGATTAGAAAGGGCACAAACCATATGGTCCGTGGGGTGAGTGGTTTGATTGTTGGGTTCATAAGCGGAAACCGCAATTTAGGATAGTGTAACAAATTACCTTAAGCGATTGGCCAAGGATTCACGCAGAATTTTCGATTGAAGAGGTGAACCCAGCGCACGCATTAAGGAAGTTGCTGTTACACGTTGTTTTGCTAGGGCCATTCCATTTAGCCTGAAGGTGGCGATCATTTAAGATACGGCAAACGTCGCCCGGATCGTTTAGCGGCCGTAGGCCGCCTGTAACAATGCTTCATGTTCTTCACGCAGGCGAAGATAAGAATCATACCGACTGCCCTCAATTTCACCGGCCGTGACCGCCGCGCGGATCGCACAACCGGGTTCGTGACGGTGGGTACAGTCGCTAAATTGACAATTGGCAACCAGCGGTGCCATTTCTCGGAAGTAGCCATCCAGCTCTTCCGGTTCCAGATTATAAAGTGCCCACCCCCGAATTCCGGGGGTGTCAGCCACAAACCCACCTTCCTTGAGAGGAATAAGGTGTGCATACCTGGTGGTGTGCATTCCTTTATCGGTGGCTTCACTGACCGCGCTGACCTTTAAAGATAATCCCGGCTGGATAGCGTTGAGCAAACTTGATTTCCCGACACCGGACGATCCAGTAAAGACGGAAATCCGTCCGAGCAGCTGGGATTTAAAGGAGTCGATATTGAGCCCTGTTTTGGCGCTAACGTAAAAAACGGGGTAGCCGATTTTCTCATAGACGGAGAAGATTTTGCGGGCTTCGACTTCGCTACCCAGGTCAACTTTGTTAATGCAGATCACGGCCGGAATTTGCTGCACCTCAGTCACGACCAACATGCGATCCAGCTTGCGTAAATTGGTAACCGGTTTGTGCAGCGAGTTGATCAAAACGATTTGGTCAACATTGGCCACTAAAACCTGCTCTTTTTCCGTCTGCCATTGGCGGGAATGGCCGCTCGGCCGGGTGCGTGCTAGGGCATTTCTCCGGGCAAAAATATGGGTAATCAGCCCGCTTTCTTCGTCAATGGGTTCAATCGTGACTCGCTCACCAACCGCAACAAGGTCCGTTTGTTTACGGGTTTGTTTGAGGCGGCCGGGTAATTTGCACACAATTTCCCCACCTTGGTCGAGCAAAACAGTGTAAAAACCGCTAATCGATTGGACCACTGTTCCATCAAAAGATTGTTTATCCATAAATTAAAGTGAAGGATAGCGCCATCAAAGCCGACAGACCGAAAAGACACACGACATAAAATTATAGCTTAAGATAGACCGGAATTCAGTACGGAACCTCACCGAATTAATTTGAATTGTAGTCGGTGAATAGTACTTTAGTACCTTATTCTATATATAAATGATAGAGTGGGAAAAATCAATATGAAATTAAAAAAGGGATACCAGAACGGTATCCCTTTTGATGTTGATTGGGTGAGGGTTTTAGCCCAACCGCTTTTTGAACTCCGCTTCAACGGCCGGCACGACATCAAACAAATCGCCAACCACACCGTAGTGGGCCAACCCGAAAATAGGTGCCTCACTATCTTTGTTGATGGCTACGATAATTTTCGATGTGCGCATGCCCGCCTGATGTTGAATCGCACCACTAATACCGCAGGCGATGTAGAGATCTGGACTGACGGTTTTCCCGGTTTGACCCACCTGATGATCGTACGGGATCCAGCCGGCATCTACTGTGGCCCGAGATGCTCCAAGCGCCCCTCCCAGCGTATCCGCCAGGGCACGAACCGGGTCAAACCCTTCGGGGCCACCGACGCCGCGGCCGCCGCTGACGATGATTTTGGCATCGGTCAGGCTGACCCCGCCTTCTTTGGCTTTAAAGCCTGTAACTTCGGTGGAAATATCCCCTACATTGGCATCAACCCACTGAGCTGAGCCGCTGCCGCCGGTTGATTCAGCCGGCGCAAAGGCCCGGCTGCGGAGGCTAATAATTTGCATTCCTTCGGGAATTACCGTGTCGCTCAGCAGTTTGCCGGCGTAAACCGGCCGGGTGGCCACAACGCGGTCCCCGTCAACCTTTAGAGCTGTGGCATCGGCAATGAGACCGGCATTCAGGTCGGCCGCCAGCCAGGCGGTCATGTCTCGCCCCTGGGTGGTGGCACCGGCGATCAAGACATCTAAACCGGCCTCCTGAACCAGCTGGGTTAAGAGAGGGCCAAATGCTTCCGCTCGATATTCAGCCAGGGCGGCGTGGTCGCTGCCGATCACGCTGTCGGCCCCAAGATCAAAGGCGGCCGCAGCCACATCGGCCACGTTTTGACCGATCACCACGGCCGTTAAGGATTTCCCTAAGTCATTGGCTGTTTGCCGGGCTGCCCCCAGGGCCTCCTGGCTGACAGTCATCATTTTGCCTTCGTAATTTTCGATGTATACGCCTACGCCGCTCATATCACTTTCTCCTCAAACAATTTGTCGACCAGCTTCTTGGCTTTGTCATTCATGCTGTCGCCATCAATCATTTCGACGCTCCCTTCACGGGCCGGTAGCGAGTAGATTTTTTGCCAATTTACACGAGGAGCTGATACGCTGACGCCCAAATCATCCAGAGACCAGGTTGGAACGGTGGCCCGGTTCGCTTTGCGAATTCCCATAAATGAGGGATAGCGCGGTTCGTTAATTTCTTTGACCACGCTCATAACAACCGGCAGTTTGGCGGTGATCACCTGCCGGCCGTTTTCCAGCAGACGCTCCACCGTAATGGAATCTTCAGTAATTTCATTGATGGCAGCCACAAAGGTAAGCGGGGTCCAGCCTAGCTTGCGGGCGACCAACATCGGCATGACGCCGCTGTCACCGTCTATGGCCTGCTTGCCGCACATAGCGACTTTGACGTCTTCAACTTTTTCAATGGCGGCGGCCAAAACTGCGGCCGTGTCGAGCGCATCGACCTCCTCCGCCCCTTCATTTGAAATATGCACGGCTGAGGTACACCCCATAGCCAGACCGGTCCGCAGCACGTCAACGCTGTCGGCTGATCCGAATGTCAGGGCGATTGTTTCAGTGGCACCGTGATTTTCTTTGAGACGAATCCCTTCTTCGATGGTGTATTCATCCCAAGGATTGACGACATTGGGTTTCCCACTGCCGGTGTCTTCCCAGGTGACGACGTTGTCGTTCACCGAGATGGTGGCGGTGGTACTGGGCGTTTGTTTTACACAAACCACGACCTTCATAAATATCCTCCAAAGGGCCAGGTAGAAAGCTCTACCGGGGCGATGATAATTTGAGTTTAGACAGGTGGTTGAAATTATGAACGTTTGTGAAAGTTGCACAATTAATCAAACGATAAGTTGATTCATTTGCTGCAAACATTATAACCATCTCTCTCTTTTGAAGCAATATGACGCAGGGTGTCAAAATTGTCAATGGTCAATTGACAATTGGGTATTGACCCTTGACTGTTGATTATTGATTATTTTCTCAAAAACAAAGGTTCCACCGTTTTGATACACCAATTTCCAGTTCGGGTTTTTGTCCAGTTCGGCCGGATCAAGCCCGCCACTGCGTACACCTACAAAAATATGAGTGATGCCAAAATTTTCAAGGAGAATGTTTGCTTCAGGAGATCCCCAATCGTCGATTTCTTTAGCGGCCGTATTGTAGGCGGTTGTGCGGGCAAAGCCATCGCGATTGTAAACGTGATCGATGGGTGGTGTGATCGAAAAGCGGCCGGTCAGCGGTAAAATCCACGCCCCACCATCGCTGCCGGCCCAGATGTTATCCAGCCACAGCCAGCTGTTGTGGGCGATTCGAGCATCGGGTGGGGCATGGTCGTTTATCCAGGTCAATCCGTGTAGATCGGATGGCTGCACCAGCAGGGTGTTGTCATTTAAGATGCCGGCTTGATAATGCACGCCAAATAAAGCGGTCAGCAGAAATCCAGCGCCCAAAGGGATATATAGCCCTTTGTGAACCAGCGGGAAGCGGAGCGCTATTTGCTTGTGAAGCCACCATCCGCCGCTGGCCAATAAAATTGCCTCAGCGGTAAAAAGGGAGATGTAGGCGCTGTTGAGGGAGACCTGTGGCAGCCAGATCGGCCAGCGTGGATGGATGTAGCTGCCGCCCATCAACAAGGCCAAAACGCTGATCCACAGGGCCAGCAGCAGAGTGACGTGAACGGCCCGGTCAACCGGCCGCCAGCGCAGCCAAACAATCAGCATGACGGTCGTAAAGGTTGCGGCGGCTATCCAAAAACCCGTCTCCCAACCGGTGGTTAAATAGCCGGTTGGGAAAGCCTGGGCCGTAGAATTGGTTGTCTGGATCCTAACCAGCTGCGGGAAAGAACGAGTTAAAGTCCACAGGCGTGGGCCACAAAGGATGGTTATCGCTGCCAGCGGCCACCCCCACTGAGCGATCATTCGTTTCCACGCGTGCGGCCGCTGCCATAAGCGGAGACTATGAGCCATTACCAAGCCCCAAAACGGCACAAAAACCATAAACACGCGGGCGTGGACAAAAAAAAGACCGGCCGTTAAGGCGATAAACAGCACCTGGCGCGGAAAGAGGTGAACCCGGCTGCGCAGTCGCCAGGTGATTCCCAGCAAGACGGCTAAAATAATCAGCCCGGCCAGCTGCGTCAGACGCCCCCAGGTGGTGTAGTAAGCGGGGAAGAAAAACGGCACGCCAATTAAAAACGCGGCCAGCCAGCCAATCGGGCGACGGCCGGTTAACAGCCAGCTTCCGCTAAAAACAGCCAGGCAGATAATCGTGCTGAGAAGCTGCATCACGGCCGGAAGGATATCGGTCAGCGCGGCCGCCGGCAGCATAATCGCGACTCCGGCCGTTAGCGTATGGAGGCCATAATGATACGGAGCAAAATCAACCGCCAACAGCGGGCGATAGCTGGTTAACATTTGCCCACTGCTGCTCATAATCGTCGTAATTAAGGCGTGACGACTGGCATCAACCCAGGGAAGGGTGCTGACATCACGGATGGCGATCAGCCGCAGGCAAAAAATAATGCTCAGGAACAGCGTCAGGGCCAGCGGTTCTTGGGGCACGCGCCGCGGCCAGGAAAACCCATTCCGATAGTTCATGAATAAACAGAAAACCCACCCTATCAAAATCACGACCCACAGTGTCGTTGTGGTCCAGCGGCCGCCTACCAAAGTTACGCCTCCCCATATCAGGGGCCACAAGGCAATACCGGCCGCCCAACTGACCCCCCAGCGAACGGTCACCGGCCATGTTGGCGGTCGCCACGTGAGCAGCAGGGCACCCGGCAGCGGAATTAGGAGAACGGCCGTGAGAAAAATCGATAACCAGGCCCGGGTTCTTTGAATGCTGCCGGTCAGCGCTTCCGACCACTGCAAAGTGTAGCGGCTCTTGAGGTAAAGCGTTTGGGCCCCGTTGAGATTTGGTCCGGTTAAAGTGCCGTTGGGCAGGGTATTTAGCGTATATCCTTGAAAGGCGGTTTGATTGTTTTGATCCCCGCGGAGCACAATTTGATAAGGGCGTCCCTTTGATCGGGTTTCCGGGGCAAAAGCAAGCGTAACGGTTTGGGAGGTTGAAAATTGGCTGTTTCTTAACACCCGCTCAGCGATCACTTCTCTCTCATCATCAACGAGTGTGAGCGTGCCCCCCAAATTTGGGTTCAGCTGTGAATCAACGGCCGCGATGCGCACCGACACTTCTGAGAGGCCGTTGTGCTCCGGGAAAAAGGTTTGGGCAATTTGTTCATCTTGTTGCGGGGGAGAAACCACGACGTTTACCCGCACCTGCTGGACATCTTTGTCGACGACCGGGTTTGGCCAGCCCAAAAAAGCGGCGGTCGTAATTGCCAGCAGAAGACCAAGCAGAAACAGACCGGTTTGCCACAGACGAGTTGAATAATTTGCCGCGGGCGACGCCAGATTCATGATATAAGCGTAGCAAAGGGAGGATATCCAGGCGAACAAATTAAGGAGAAACGCATGGACAGGTGACGATCGGAAGAGGTTGAGTAGTAGAAAAGAAAAAACGCTGACTGGCGAGGGGGGGCCATAGTTACCAGTCAGCGCCACACCAAGGAGGAAAAGCTATACCGGTATATTAGTTGGCGAACCTTACAACGCTTCTTACGGAAATTATTAATTTGGAACATAGGAGAAAATTGGTACTAAAGTCATAGGGGGGATGGGGTAGAGGGTGGAGGGTATAAGGTGGAGGGTGAAGGGTGAAGGGTATAAGGTTTAGGGAGGTAGGGTAGGGTGCTTCTATACTTTAGCTACCGACTTAGGACTTAGAACTCAGGACTTAGCACTTAGCACTTGCACTTTATTGGGGCGGCCGGTTTTGCCAGCGCCACCATAAGCCGATGGGATAACCGATCATTTTGGCCACGTCTCCGATAAGGCGAATGATGGGTATCAAGGCGAAGGCACGCACGCGGCTGGGGGGGCGCCAGCGATGGGTTTGCGGCCACAGACGCTCCGCCGGTCGGCGACAGTAGAGGCCAACGCCCACCGCAAGAAACAGCCAGCCATACCACTTGGCTCGCCAAATTAGGCGGCCGATAAGCGGTAGGGCCACGAGATAAGTCAAGTAGCGAATAAGATGGCGTCTGGGCCAGAGGTTGGCTTTTCCATCTCCCCGAGCATAGAAGTAATATTGGCGAAAGAAGGCGGTCAAAGAAGCCCGCGGCCGGAAGTAAGCGACCGCGTATGGGGCAAAAATAAATGGAGGAGTGTGGGGTTTGAGATTCAGATCAAAAACCAGATCTTCGCTGTAGTCCAGCCATTCCGGATAGCCACCAGCCGCGGCCCAGGTCTCTTTTCGGAAGGCCACCGAACGGCTTGAGGGAAGGAAGGTTTCTGGATCGATATCGTCGAGATCGGGCAGGACCGTGGCTCCCATCACCACTTCAAAATCGGTATAGGGATCAGCTTCAAACCAGCCGCTCACCACGTTGGAAGCTTCTTCTCTTAGTGGACGGCTAATTTCTTCCACCCATACCGGGGAAAGGATGACGCCGGCGTCTGTGGCGGCAATCAGAGGCCCTTTGGCCGCTCCCACCGCCACATTGCGGCCCTGGCTAATGTTGCTGCCCGGGGCGGCGATGACTTTCAGCGGAAGCCATTTCCGGTATTCGGCGATGATATCCAAGGTATTATCGGTTGATCCACCATCAACCACCACAACCTCATCCGGCGGTTGGGTTTGATCAATAAGTGAATCCAGCAGGCCGCGCAGGGCAAGTCCGTTGTTTTTGCCTTCGTTTTTTACAGTAACAATGACTGATACATTCATTGTGAGCTTTAATTTTGGTAAAAGTTGGTCATATCCATTTCAAAAAACACGCGAGGCGGTGTCGGGTTACGGCTTTGCTCATGATTATTATATTCAGAGGTGTTGTCCGTGACGGGATTGATCGTTCAGGCTAGAATTTGGCGTGATGCGCTTTGATATTTTAACCTTATTTCCCGAGATGATCAACAGTTATGTAAACCTGAGTATTATTCGCCGTGCGCGGGATGCCGGTCAAATCGACATTGGTTTACATAATATTAGAGATTGGGCGGTCGACAAACATCGCGTCACTGACGAGCCTCCGTACGGCGGTGGGGGCGGCATGGTTCTCAAACCCGAACCGATTTTTTCTGCTGTAGAGGATATATTAGCTGCTCAGAGGGAGGGTCAAACAGCGGTTATTTTAATGACGCCTCAGGGACGGCCGTTTACACAGACAGTCGCTCGTGAACTGACGCAGGTGGATCATCTGATTTTAATTTGCGGCCGCTATGAAGGGGTGGATGAACGGGTGCGGGAATATCTGGTCACCGATGAAATTTCGGTGGGGGATTATGTGTTGACCGGCGGTGAGCTACCGGCTCTTATTGTGCTCGATGCGGTTACCCGCCTGCTTCCTGAGGTGCTCGGGGCAGCCGGCGCGGCCGAGAGCGACAGCCACGCCACCGGGTTACTGGAAGGAGCCCACTACACGCGGCCGGAAACTTTTCGCGGGTGGAGCGTGCCCGAAGTCCTTAGATCCGGACACGCCGCCCACATCGACCGCTGGCGGCGAGAAAGCGCCCTGAGGCGCACCTGGCAGCGCCGGCCGGAACTGCTGCTAACGGCCGAGTTGGAGGAGGCGGACAAACGGTTTTTGGCTAGATTGGCCAGAGAAACATGAGCCGCGCATCCTCTCTTCTCTTATCTCTCTTCTCTCTTCTTCCCTCTTAATTTTGTCTGGCCCAGCGGCCGAGAGCTTGCGAGACCCCTTGCTGAATCGCTTCCTTATCGCTGGCGTGAGGCATTTGCGCTAAATATTGTTCAAGAAGTTGGGCTGCGTGCAGGTATCGTTTTTCCTGAAAAGCGATTAACCCTTCATCGCGAATGTGTTCCGGTACCGACGGTTGGGCAATGCGCAGCAGTCGAACAACAGCGCCGGCCTGAAACCATTTCTCATCACTGAGATAGCTGAGGCGTAAATTATTGAGCATTCGCGTGATCATCAATAGGGGCGGGGTTGGATCAAGCCATTGGGATAGAAATTGCCCCTGATAGCCGGTTGTTTGCGCAACCAGTCGCGTACAATCTTCTTGAGTGAGCCGCATACCGGCGTGGAATGGATCGAGCAGCAGCAGCTGTGAGCGTTTTTCACCCTGTACGGCCACGATGAAATGCCCCGGCAAACCGATCCCATAAACGGTTAATTCGAGTCGCTGAGCAACGGCCATATAGAGCAGGGAAAGTGAGATGGGAATACCTAACCGCCGATCGAGAAGCTCATTGAGGAAGCTGTTGCGCGGGTCGCTGTAATGGGCCGGATTTCCTTTAAATCCTTCCAGGGTGAAGAGAAAGTTGGCGATCATTTCCCCCTTTTCCAGGGGGGACATATCGGCCGTCAGGAGCTGCGCGGCCCCAGCAGCCAGATCATCAAGCTGTTTGATGTAAGCGTGGATGTCTAAATCCGGATAGCTAAGTATGCGGGCAAAAAGCAGTGCACAATACGAAAGATCAGGGGGAGTTTGAAATATCGCCTCCGCAAATTCTTGATACTGCTTAGATTTATTCATCTGAGAGTTCTCGAATCGATTTAGCCGGAATCCCCGCTATCAGTTGATTTGGGGGGAAATCTTTAGTGACGACCGCACCGGCCGCAATAATACACCCTTCCCGAATCGTCACGCCGGGCAAAATAATCGCCCCGCTGCCGACCCAGGTGCCGGAATGAATGCGAATCGGTTTGGGTCGCAAGTGAGAAGCACGTCGCCCTTTTGTGCCAATCTCATGATCACCGGTGATTAATTGAACCCGTGGACCAATATAAACATTGTCCCCTAAAATGACCGGCCCGCTGCAATCAATCAAACATTGTACGTTGATCAACCCCAGTGACCCGATTTTAAAGTTGCGAATAACCTGACGGCCGCCAAGAAAGGTTGGCAAGCCGATAAAAACCGTGCCCCGGCCGATTCGGAATCCTAAAAGCCGCATCAACAGGGTACGGATACGCACCCCAAACTCATGTGGAATAGGAGCTAAAAGAATTTTGAGCAGCAGCAGGCGATAGCTGATCGAAAAAAACTCGTTGGAGATTTTTTGAGATATTTTGTTGGTCATATGATTTGGAATTACCAAAGATGAAATTGTTTGCAATTCGCCAGCCTTAGGGAACCGTAAATGATAATAATGAAGAACCGGTTTTGAAAATGTAAAATGCTTGTAAAATTAATGTGATTTTTATTACATTGGTCATGAACCAATCGCCCATAAGCTCCTAAGCGAGATCAAGAGGAGCGGCCGCTGGGTCAGTAGTATAGGTAAGCTCCCCGTGACCTAGCCGGCTGCTTCGTCAATATTAAGTAGTTTACAAAAAGAATTGCTAAAAAAAGCCACGGATTAACACGAATTTTCACAGATTTCTTTCTGTAATCTGCGGACAAATTATTTTTGAAGAGTTTTTGTAAACCACTTAAAATTGAACTTGCTTTTGCTGTTTGATTCCTTGCTCTTTCGGGGTTGTTTTTGCAGGTGCGCCCGCAAACCCACGAGGCGCTCTTCACCGCGCATCAGGGCCGCAAAGTTGCTGCGCAGAGAAAAGGCCACAAGTAGGGCGGTGATAATGCCCCCGACAATGTACGCCGCTGTCCCGCTAATGGTGCCATTGATATAGAGCCAGATAAACGTGGCTGGAATAATCAATCCCATCGTCATGGAACCAACCGAAGCGTAACCCAGCAAAAAAATCATGGCGAACATCAAGGCAAAGGCCAGCGGAAACATCGGCCACCAAATTGCAGTAGCCCAACCGACGTTGGGGCCCGTTCCCGCACCCCCTTTAAACCCGATAAAAATTGACCAGTTGTGTCCAACAACGGCCAGAATACCGGCAGAAACTTCAAGCCAGGGAAGCATTTCCGGAGCAACCAGCCCTCCCAAAATCCAGCGTGCCGCCAGCAGCCCCATAACCCCTTTAACGACATCGCTCATGGCGGTTAAAAACCCCACCCCAAAACCGGCCGCCCGCATTGAATTGGTGCCCCCGGTCCGGCCGCTTCCAATTTGCTGGAGGTCTTGACCGGTAAATAATTTTACATAAATCTTGCCAAAAGGAATTGAGCCAAAAAAGTAGCCGATAATTGCTGCAAGAATCAAGGCCAAAATCGTCATAGAATGCTTCTCCTCAAAATTAACCGCCACCTAAGTAAATCAAATCACCTTTTATTGCCGCGAATTATACAGAGTGGCCCAGATGATTCGTAATAATTTATGGACATCTGCATCATAATCCTGTGATTTACTTATTAATTGGGGTGTTTATCCCTATTTTGATGGTCAGATGATAAATCGTGCACCTTCTACAACCCTATTTGGGGTGATAGGTTACACAATTTTATACGGGCATTCATGAATCTCTTGATCGTGAAAGATAAATCCCTTTGTTTCGACGTGTTTCGGCTGGGGTGAAGCTGGATTATTTAGCCCCACAACAAGATGGACGACCGGCCAATCAACGGCCGCCTGCCAATCCGCCGGCGATAGGTAAGGGGGATGGTCCGGATGTGAATGAAACACAGCGTAAAGCGTCAATTGGCGGGCCTCCATATCAAGCAGCGCTTCCAGCTGTTCTTTAGGATCCATATAAAATGAAGTTGGGCTGTGATGTTGGTTGGTAATTAAGTGAATTTCCGTAGCAATGTTGTTTTGACCGCTTAAAAAGCCGCATCCTTCCGCTGGATAGACCGCCCATAAATGATCAATCATCTGTTTATAGATGTTGGATGCAATCGTAAGCATAAACGCGGGCATTATATCATAATGAATCGGTTAATTTTGTTCGCGGTCATTTTAATCGGACGATAAAGGGAATAAATTGGTTTTGTGCATAGGGCACCGGGATTACCTTGACAGTTCACCCCAACCCCTCCAAACTTATCGCCTGATGATTTGGCTAAAGTTACTTTTGATTGTGGCCGGGGCTGCGGGCGTTTGGGGGGTCCTTTATTGGCTGCTGGTCATTACCGAAGGGGTTTATCTCGGCCGACGTCTGGTTGTCTGGCTGTATGATTTAACCGCCTTTGAGTATGACAAAATAAAGGAGTACAACCCGGCTGATGAGCAAATCCTGGTTGTCGAGCCGATTTTAGGGGAACTGCGGGGTGTAAACGCTCCCTTTTTACTCGACGTGGCCAGCGGCACCGGCCGGGTGCCCCAGTTTCTTTTGGCTGACGGCCGGTTTAACGGCCGCATCGTGGCCCTTGAGCCCAGCCAAAAAATGATGGCTTATGGCCTTGTCAATACGGCAAACCATGCCTCCCGGGTTGATTGGGTGCAGCAAACGGCCGTTCCTCTTCCATTCCCCAATCAATTATTTGACTGCGTTACCTGCCTCGAAGCGCTCGAATTTTTTCCGTCGCCGTCCATGGCTCTACAGGAAATGATTCGGGTTTTAAAACCCGGCGGCCCCTTGATTATCACGCGCCGCACCGGTTGGGAGGCGCGCACGTTCATCGGCCGCTCATATTCCAGGGCACAGCTGACCACTTTGCTCGGCGATCTGGGCATCGAAGCGGTCGCCATCATCAATTGGCAAAGCAACTACGATCTGGTTCTGGGAATCAGGGGGAATTAAGGGCTATTTCCTTTTTGCCACACGCTGAGTACAGTACCAATATCGCTTTTCCATTTACGCTCATTAATGGTTGCATAATGCCGCTCCCTTTAATTTGTGAGGGTTGCGTGGATTTATGGTGAAAGATGCGTGAGGTGTACGGACAGTTCACGCCCTTCGGTTTTATACTAGCGCCATTATTGAATTTCGCATCCTTCCAACATTTCCACCGGAAAAGCAATTATTTTTGGAGCAGTACCAATGAAAAGAAGAACCTGGATTGATTTTGGGCTTTTAGCTGCCCTGATTTTACTGGCCGCGCTGGTTGTTTCTAGACCACAACTATTGGCTACTTCAGAAGCGGCCGCGAGCGCCTTTAACAGCGGCGGGATGGAAACAGTTGTTTATCACAATCTGACGCTGCAGTCAGATGGGTGGACCTATATTTCCGACCCCATTGACGCCCCAATCTCCTTTAATGCCGTGGTTCCAGAATGGCGAACGGCCGTTGTGAACGAAGAAATCTCCTTCGAAATGCGCACCGGAAAAAATGGCGTTTGGGAAGCCTGGACCCCGGTCTTGCACAGCCACGATTTGCTGCAGGAAGGTGATGTACACGATATTGGCGATATGCTCGTGGTTCCGGCCGTTGACCGCACGCACAATCAGGTGCAGCTGCGCGCCTACACGTCGTTGGCGCTTGCTGAACTGCGTTTAACTTATATCGACACCTCTGAAGGACCAACGGTTGAAGAAATGGTTGCCACACAGGCTCTGCTCGACGCGCAGCAGGGATACGACACGCAAGCCACCAGCGCCAATCCCAAACCGACCGTGATTAGCCGCGAGGTTTGGTGCACCGATTCCGGCTGTGCATGCCCCCCAGGGGGATGTGGAAACAGCTGTTTGGACAGCGATCCGCTTGTTTATCAATCGGTTTCGCATCTGGTTGTGCATCACACTGTTTCATCTAACAGCAGTGCTGATTGGGCGGCCGTGATGCGGGCGATCTGGCGTTTCCACGCCCTGAGCGGCGGCCGCTGCTGGGGAGATATCGGCTACAATTACCTGATTGACATGAACGGGGTTATTTATGAAGGGCATCGCGGTGGTGATGACGTGGTGGGAACCCATGCGGCCGGGGCCAATAAAGGCAGTATGGGGGTTTCTCTCATTGGGACCTTTACCTGGCCGGAAGAGTATTCCGTAGGCATCGCCCCACCGCAGTCGATGCGCAATTCACTGGTTGATCTGTTGGCCTGGAAGGCGGATCAGAAAAATATCGACGTGTATGGGGCCGGATATTTACCGGAACTGTATGGCGGCCGAACCAGATTGATGGGGCATCGCGATGTCTACGGCACAACCACCTGCCCCGGTGGACAGGCGCACGCCATGCTGCCGGAAATTCGCGATCAGGTTGCCCAGCGCTTAAGCTGGCTCGATACAAGCTGGTATTACATCGATGAATTGGACAGCCGGGTCACGCGCAGCAACAGCAACTGGCGCACCCCTACCTATCAATGTGGCTACAACGCACACTCCACCTATACCTGGTCAACTTCCGACCAAAACGCCTCTCCTTACTGGCATGAATATCGCTTTGATGTGCCCTCCAATGGGGTTTATGAACTGCAGGTTTTTGTTCCTTATTGTAATACCGGCCAAGACGAAACAAACAGCGCCAACTATACCGTTTATCACGCCAACGGTTCAGACACCTTCACGGTCAACCAGGAAGCCCGAGTTGGATTGTGGACCTCTTTAGGCCAATTTGAACTGAGCGTTAACAGCAATCATCGCCTCTATTTAGATGACATTACCAATGATGATGGTAACGGGGTGTGGTTTGACGATATTCGGCTGCGGCCGGTGACGGTAACCACCGGGAATATTACCCTGGTAGCCCCAGGCAACAGCACAAACAGCAATAATCGAGAAGTTACCTTCACCTGGGAAACCGAAGCGGTCTCCAACAGCACCGGTTTGCGTTTTGAAGCCGCCACCGACCAGGGAATGAATAACATCGTTTATTCACAAACGCTAGACGGCGGGACCACTTCTTTGACGCATACTTTTGGTGAAGATTATCAGGCCCTTTACTGGCGCGTAATTGTCACGGGAAACCCGGAAATTTACTCTCCCGTTCGCCAAATATTGATCGATGCCACAGCGCCTACAATTGGGGCTTCAAGCGTTTATGAGATGCCCGGCGGTTACTATCTGATCGATAATGCCGACATTTCAGATGCCCTGAGCGGTATCGACACCATTGAATTAAATTACCGCGAAGTGGGGAACAGCGTCTGGATTTCTGCCGGAACAAATGGAAATTCAACCGCTTTTGCCTTCAACGCACCCAATCCGAGCAAGTCATATGAATTTCGCTACATCGCTACCGATCAAGTTGGCAATACAGCAACCAGTGCGGTCGATGCCACAACAGATCAAGCGATTGCCCTGCAAGCCGCTGCTTTTGCGGCGGTGGTTTTTCGATAGCTAATTGGGTGATAGGTGATGGGTGATAGGTGATGGGTGATAGGTGATGGGTGATAGGTGATGGAGGGGTTGACATAAAGTGAAGTGTGATTTATCCTGGCCAACACCCAACACCCAACACCCAACACCCAACACCCAACACCCAACACCCAACACCCAACACCCAACACCCAACACCCAACACCCAACACCCAACAC
>JAAUYD010047758.1_pt1 | contig 42102 bp, 44 predicted proteins | sample 7278101 | NCBI WGS metagenome assembly JAAUYD01 (sample SAMN14350128, study PRJNA611818) | marine sediment metagenome | isolation source: surface marine sediment (0.6m) | place: French Polynesia: Moorea | collected 2018-08
GGCGAGAGGTCGGTGAGCGTGAGCGCCGCCGACCGTGGCACCAGCTCGTTCGTCCAGAACAGCCCGGTGCCGCACCCGCAGTCGAGCACGTCGGACACCGCCGACCAGTCGATCAGCGATGCCTCGAAATCGGCGAGCGACACGGTCGCCGTCGAGAAGGTCAGGTGCAGGTGCGCCCGCGCGCCGAGCCGCTCACCGGTGCGGTACTGCACGTCGCGCAGGTACCCCTGGTCGCCGCCGGCGAAGGCGGGCCGGTCGCCGGCCGCACCGTCGCTAGTCATCGAGCTTGAGGGCGGAGATGAAGACGTCGCCCGGCACCTCGACGCGCCCGATCGACTTCATCTTCTTCTTGCCCTCCTTCTGCTTCTCGAGCAGCTTGCGCTTGCGGCTGATGTCGCCGCCGTAGCACTTGGCGGTGACGTCCTTGCGCTTGGCCTTGACCGTCTCGCGGGAGATGATCTTGCCGCCGATGGCGGCCTGGATCGGCACGTCGAACATCTGGCGTGGGATCAACTCCTTGAGCTTCTCGCACATCCGCCGGCCGTACGCCTCGGCGTTCTCACGATGGACGATCGTCGAGAACGCATCAGCGGGGATCGCGTTGAGCAGGATGTCGACCTTGACGAGGTTGGCCTGCTGGTAGCCCGCCAGCTCGTAGTCGAGGCTGGCGTACCCCTGGCTGCGCGACTTGAGCTGGTCGAAGAAGTCGACGACGACCTCGGCGAGCGGGATCTCGTAGTCGAGCTCGACCCGTTCGGGCGACAGGTACTCCATCCGCTTCATCTCGCCGCGGCGGCTCTGGCAGAGGTCCATCAGCGCGCCCGTGTACTCCTTGGGCGTGATGATGGTGGTCTTGAACACCGGCTCTTCGATGACGTCGATCTTCTGCACGACGGGGAGCTCGGCCGGGTTGCTCACCACCGTCATGTCACCGACGGTGTCGGTGACGCGGTACTCGACCGACGGCGCGGTGGCGATGAGCGCCAGCCCGAACTCGCGCTCGAGTCGCTCCTTCACGATCTCCATGTGCAGCAGCCCGAGGAACCCGCAGCGGAACCCGAACCCGAGGGCGCCCGACGACTCGGGTGTGTACGTGATCGACGCATCGTTCAGCTTCAGCTTGCCGAGTGAGTCGCGCAGCGCCTCGAAGTCGTCGCCGTCGATCGGGAACAGCCCCGAGAACACCATCGGCTTGGGGTCCTGGTAGCCGGGCAGCGGTTCCTCCGCGCCCTTCGACGCGGTGGTGATGGTCTCACCCGATCGCGCCTCGCCGACGTCCTTGATGCCGGCGATCAGGTACCCGACCTCACCGGGACCGAGCTCGCCGACCGGCGTGTTCTCGGGTCGCCGGACACCGATCTCGAGCGCCTCGTGGTCGGCGCCGGCCTGCATGAAGTGAAGGCGCGAGCCCGATGTGAGCCGCCCGTTCATCACCCGCACCGACGACACCACGCCGCGGTACTGGTCGAACTGCGAGTCGAAGATCAGCGTCTGGAGGGCAGCGTCGGCGTCGCCGACGGGCGGCGGGATCCGATCGGTGATGGCATCGAGCAGCTCGGGCACGCCGTCGCCCGTCTTGGCCGAGATCTTCAGGATGTCCTCGGCCGGGATCCCGAGCACGTTCTCGATCTCCATCGCATAGCGATCGGGGTCGGCCGCCGGCAGGTCGATCTTGTTGAGGCAGGCCACGATCTCGAGGTCGTTCTCCAGCGCCAGGTAGCAGTTGGCGAGCGTCTGCGCCTCGATGCCCTGCGCCGCGTCGACGACGAGCACCACGCCCTCACAGGCCGCCAGCGAGCGGCTGACCTCGTAGCCGAAGTCGACGTGGCCGGGCGTGTCGATCAGGTGGAAGACATGCCCGTGCCACTCGACCCGGACGTTCTGCGCCTTGATCGTGATGCCGCGCTCACGTTCGAGGTCCATCGAGTCGAGGAACTGGGCCTTCATGTCCCGCGCCTGCACCGCGCCCGTGATCTCGAGGATGCGATCGGACAGCGTCGACTTGCCGTGGTCGATGTGCGCGATGATCGAGAAGTTGCGGATGCGAGACAGCTCCATGGCGAGTGTCCACGCTACCGGCGGCTCCCACTTCAATCCGTCGGGAGCAGTCCGTCGACCCGATGCCGGTACCGCCCGGTCTCGAGGAACGCCCGGAGCTTGGTGATCGAGTTCGTGACGTACCGCTCGCGGATCGCTCGGATGTCGGCGTTCTGGCTGACGACCACGTCGTTGAGGAGCAGCAGGTTCCGCCCCGCCAGCAGGGCATCGAACTGCTCCGGCTCGTAGGCGGGGAGCCGACGAATCTCCGAGTAGCCCGCGAGCAGCGCGTCGCGCAACGCCGCGTCGTCATCGAGGTAGTAGGCGCTGATCGCGAGGTCCTGCACCGGGACGCCGGTCAACACGTCGTCGAAGTCGAACACCGACATCCGGCCGCGAAGCCACTTCACGTTCCAGGGGTGGAGGTCGCCGTGCAGGATGCGCTCGCCGCCAGCCGACCAGGCGTCGTCGGTCGCGTCCTGCGCGGCGCGTAGGGCCGACCTGACGACGTCGATGTCCGCGCGCGGCCGATCGATGTGGGCGGCGACGAGCAGGTCGTCCTCCCCCACGAGCACGTCGGCGTGGCTCGGCACGCCAGCACCCGGCGGGATGCGCCAGCGTTCGGCGTGGTCGTGCAGATGCGCCGTGATCCGTCCCAAGGCCACCATGGCGGCCGGGGTCGGCTCGTCGAGGTCGCGACCCGGCAGCCACGACATGACGGCGACGGGAAGCTCGCGGTCGAGGGACTGGCAGTAGGCCGACGTGTGCAATCGGCCGGCGGAGTTGGCGAGCGGCACGGGCACGACCACATCGGTGTCGCGTGCCAGCGCGGTGAGCCATGCGGTCTCGGCTTGGAGTTGGGCGGAGGTCGACGTCGCCGCCATGCCGAGCCGCAGGGCGAATCGGCGCCCGTCGGTCGTGTCGACCCGGAACGACGTGTTGCACTCATGTGCGAGCAAGCGGACGCGGGCCGGCTCGATCGGGTACTCGCCGAGCGCTCGTAGCGCGACCTGCCGCAGCCGGTGCACCTGGGCGCGGACCGGGAGCTCCTCGAACCGTTCCGGATGGGCCGTCATGGTGCGCCGACGCTAGCCCCCGGCGGGCCGGCGAGGCGTTGGGGATGTCGCGGCCGCGCCGATAGCCTCAGTGCGCTGCTCGGTGGAGACCGCCGGGCCCGAAGATCGAAGAGGAACTGCCACGTGGCGAACATCAAGTCTCAGAAGAAGCGCAATCTCACCAACGCCAAGGCGCACGAGCGCAACAAGGCCGTTCGCAGCGAGATGAAGAGCCGTCTGAAGAGCGCCGTCGCCCAGCCGGACAGCGACGAGGCCGTCCGCGCCGCGATCAAGACGATCGACAGCGCAGCGCAGAAGGGCGTGATCCACAAGAACGCCGCAGCCCGCAAGAAGAGCCGCCTGATGCGGCGGGTCAACGCCGCTTCCTAGCGGCACCGGGTCGCCGGCGCCTGTCGCCTGTCGATCCACCACATCTGGACGAGGCCCGGGCTCGAGCCCGGGCTTCGTCGCGTTCCGGGCGCTTTCGCCGTGGCGCCGACCTACGATCGTTCCTGATGAAGGAGCGACGCCCCGACGTCGGCTCGGCCGGAGCCGGATTCGACCTGCTCGTCGGATCCGAACGGAGCCGGCGACCAGCGGACGGCGACAGCCGGCGGTCGGACACCGTCGTCTGGTGGCACCTGGCGACGGCGATCGACATCTTGCACTTCCCGATCGTGATCGCCCTCGTCGTCGTCGGAGCGGCCTGGTTCTCGGGGCCGACGTTCTTCTTCCTGCTCACGCTGATGGTCGTGCTGCAGGTGGCGACGCTCGGGTGTCCGGTGATGTGGCTCACCGGGCAGCTCCGCCAGGTGCACGACCCCGACTACGAGGTGCGATGGTCGTTCACCGCCTGGCTCTACCACCGCTACGGCAAGGCGGTCGGCATCGGCGTGTTCGTGGCCCTCGCCGCGTTGACCCTGACGCTCCGCTGGCTGCTGTTCTAGCAACGGGCTCCGGGTTGCGGCCAGGCCGCTCCCCTGCGCCTCCCGAGCTCGCTGTCTCCGCAACGACGCCGTGGCGCCGCCGCTTCTTCGCTCGGCCCGCCCCGCCGGCGCGACGCGACCGGCCGCTGAGATGGGCCGGTGTGCGAGGCTTCGCCAGGCAAGGGTTCAGCGTCGTGAGCCGAGGCGGCTGAGGCGGGCGACGAGGACCTCGATCACCATCTCGCTGTCGAGATCGGTGTCGCCGCGGAGGTCGAGGTCGGCCCGCGCGAGCAGCTCGATCGCCCGCTGCACGCCGCCCCCGCCGAGGCGCCGATAGTTGCCGAGTGCCTTCTTGGCCGGGAAGCCCGGCTTGATGCCCATCGCCTCGGCCGCCTCGTTCTCGTTGGTGGCGTCGACGCCGTCGAGACGCGCCAGGCGACCGTAGTGCGTGTGGAGGATGGCCATGATCTGCAGCGGGTGCCGTTCCCCGCCGTGGATCATCCGGCCCAGCAGCATCAGCGCCTTGGCGGTTCTCCCGGCGTCGATCGCGTCGGTGAAGTCCCACGGCGGCACCCCGCCGGCCTCACCGAGGAACGGCTCGACATCGCCTGCTGTGATCTTCGCCCGGTCGCCGTAGGTCGACCTGAGCACGGCCAGGACGCCGTCGAGGCGCCCGACGTCCTCGCCGAGCTGTTCGGCGATCCTGGCCGCCGCACCGGGGTCGAGGCGCACGCCGTGCTCCTCGGCCTCGACCGCCACCCACGTCTGGCGGTCCTTCGCGCGGTTGGGCGGGTTGGTGTTGACGGTCAGGCCGCCGGCCGCCTTGACCGCATCGCTGAGCTTCTTGGCGAGCCGCCCGCCCCCCGACACGAACACCAGGTCGGTCGTGTCGAGCGGGCTCTCGAGGTAGTGGAGGATCGGCGGCAGATCGTCGCTGTTGAACCGGCCGACGTCACGGGCGACGACGACGCGCCGGTCGGTGAGGAACGGCATCGTCTGCGCGGCGTCGGCCACTTCGCGCAGCTCGTACTCCTCGCCTTCGAACTCGTCGACCATCAGGCTGCGGTCGCCGTCACCGATCAGTTCATGGACGAGGTCGTGGGCCTTCGAGCGCACGATCGACTCGTCGTCACCGGTCAGCAGGTGGATCGCCATGACGATCACGATTCATAGCAGCGATGAGCGACAACACGGCAACGAGCACCGCCCACCCGACCCACGTCGCGGCACCACCCGGTTCGAGTCGCTCGCCGAGCACCGCGATCGTGTCGACCCAGCGGACGCCGAGACGACACGGCAGCATCACGACCGGGGCGACCGCCGGGACGAATCCGGCCACGAGGCCCGCCGGCAAACCGTAGAGCATCACGAACCCGGCGACCGGCACCGCCAGCAGGTTGGCCGGGATGCTGACGAGTGGCAGGCGCCCGAACACGAGCACCGCCGGCACGACGACGCCGACCTGCGCGCCGACCGTGATGCCCACTGGCATCGCGAAGACACCGAGGCGACCGAGGCGTGCGGCGAGCTCGGGCCCGATGATCGCCACGCCGGCGGTGGCGCCGACCGACAACCAGAAGCCGACCGACCGGACGATCAACGGGTCGATGAGCAGGAGCGCGGCGACCGCGAGCCAGAGGATCCGCGCCGGCGAGCGCTCGCGCCCGAGCACGAACGCCGTCGCCGACATCGCCGCCATCACCCCTGCCCGGACGATCGACGGCTCGAATCGGGTCAGGCTCATGAACCACGCGATCAACCCCAGCGTCACGGCCCATCGCCACCACGGCCGCAGCGCGCGGAGCAGCGGCCCGGCGGCGGCCAGCACGAAGCTGACGTTCTGCCCCGAGACCGCCGTCAGATGCGACAGACCGCTGGCGCGGAACCGTTCGATCATCGCCCTCGGCTGGTCTTGGTCGTCGCCGACGACGAGACCCCGGAACAGCGAGCCGTCGTCGCCCGGCAGTGTTTCGCCGCCACGCTCGATCGCCGCCCGGACCCTGTTGGAGGCCCGATCGACCGGCCCGCCCGCCCGTCGATCGGCCACCCAGTCGACCCGCAGCTCGCCGACGACGTGCTGCCATGCGACGCGGTCACGCCGCTCGGGCTCGAGTGTCACCCGCCGCCCCTCGACCGACACGAACTCGCCCGCCCGCCACTCGGACACCCGGATGCGCCGGGCCCGGCCCCTGGCCCACATCTCGAACCGCTCACCATCGACCTCGACCAGCACTCGGGTCGACGACGCGAAGGGCTGCGGATCGTCGGCGACGCGCACCCAGCCGCCGTACGGGCCGAGTGCGTCGGGAGCGAGCCCGTCCCAGGCTGCGTCGGCACGAACCCCCGCCGCCACAGCGATCACGATGAGCAGCAACGATGCACGCAGCAGCGACTCGCCCGACAGGCGGAACGCCACGGCGCCGGCCGCAGCGACCACCACCGACCATCGCCAGTCGGCCGTCCACGCCCCGACTGCGGCGACCGCCGCGCACCCGACGACGAGCCCGTCGGACAGCGGGTGGCGCCGCGCGGCACCGAGGGCCCCGTAGGCTCGTCTGATCGAGACGATGACCCGCCACGACCAGCCCGCGCCCCGACCGATGACCGGAGCTGCGCCGCTCACCGCCGGCCCCCGGTGGTACCGCACGCGCATCCGCCTGCTCGGCCCGCTGTTCGGGGTGTTGCCCATGGCGGTGCTGGGCGGGACGGCGATGGTGGCGCTGCGTGTGAGCGACAGTCGCAGCAGCGGCTTGATCGGGCTGATCGGCGGCGTGTCCGCGGCGCCGGGGCTGCTGGTCGCCGGCGCCCCGTTCGCCGACGAGGGCCGCTACCCGCTGGCCGTGCTGGCCAGCGTGCCGATGTGGATCGTGCTCGGGTTCGTGGCCTCGCGCCGGGCGACCGCGTCGTCGGTGGCGTCATGGCGCGACTACTGGCGCGAGCTGCTGTGGCTGACCGTTGCGGTCGTGATGGGCGCGATCGCCGCCCTGGTCGCGGCCACGACGATCCTGGGTGAGTCGCTGATCCTCTGACGCGCGGTCGTTCACACCGTCACCAGATCGCGGATCGCGGCCAGCTTCGCTGGACCGATGCCGGGCACCCGATCGAGCTCGTCGACCGACGCGAACGGACCGTTGCGGGTGCGGTCGTCGACGATCGCCGCGGCCGTCGACGGGCCGACACCAGGCAGCGTCTCGAACTGGCTCGCAGTCGCGTCGTTGAGGTCGAGCGGACCCGACGCCTCGCCGGCGTCACCCACAGGGCCCGTCGACACGGTCGCCGGGTCGACCTCCCCGTGGACCGGGACGTAGATCCGCTGCCCGTCGACGACGGGTGCGGCGAGGTTGAGCCCGTCGAGGTCGGCGTCGTCGGTGGCTCCGCCGGCAGCGGCGATCGCCGCGTGCACCCGCGCGCCGGCGCTCAACTCGTGCACACCGGCTGCGTGCACGGCGCCGGCGACGTGCACGACCACCGTCGATGCCGCGGCCGACCCGGCGGACGACGGTTCGACAGGGACCGGTGGTGCGAGCGTCACGGCCGGTACCGAGCCGGCGGCAACCGGTAGGGCCGCTTCGGGCGGCGGCGCCGGCGCTCGCACGAGCCAGTAGCCGGCCGCGGCAACCAGCAACACCGACAGCACGGTCACCGCGAGGCGCGCCGGGCCGAACCAGGCGAGCCACGCGGTGGCAGCATCGGCGACGCGCCGCGGCGGCTCGGGGCGAGGGGGCAGGGTCGGTGAGTCCGACATCGACGACCTCCGAGATCAGGAACGCTCAGGAGGAAGCCGGACCGTTCACCATACCGGCGTCGGAAGATCATCGAGCGCCCCGGGGTTGCTTGACCGTGCGTACTCCTGCCCGGCGCCCGGCGCGAGCGCTCGCCGGACTGACCGCCGCTGCGCTACTCGTCGCGGCCTGCGGCAACGACGGACCGGAGGGCGCGTCGGCCACCGCATCACCCGAGCGGGCGCCGGTCGACGAGCTGACCGCCCGGCAAGCCGTCGGCGCGGTGGATGCATCGCCTCCCGACGTCGACCTGTCGATGCACGACGTCCCGCTCGCCGAGGTCGTCTTCGACACGTTCGACGGCGGATTCGTCCGGCTCTCCGAATCCGACCGTGACACGCGTCGCCGGCTGCTCGACGTGATCAGGCCGATCGACCTGCCGCCCTACGACGACCTCGCGGCCGATCCGTCGGCCGGAGCGTGGTTGCGCCCCGACGATCTGGTCGTCGGGTACATCGCCGACGGCACGCCCATCGCCTATCCGGTCAAGATCCTCAACGGCCACGAGATCGTCAACGACGAACTGGCCGGCACGGCGGTCCTCGTCACCTACTGCCCACTGTGCCACAGCGCCGTCGTGTACGACCGCCGCCTCCCCGACGGACAGCTGCTGACTTTCTCGAACACGAGCGCCCTCCACGACTCCGACATGGTGATGGTCGACCGCGAGACCGGCTCGTACTGGTGGCAGGTCGCGGGTCGGGCCATCGTCGGCGAGCTCACCGGCGCCGAGCTGGCAACGTTGCCGTCAGAGATGGCGACGTGGAGCGACTGGCTCGAGCGGCACCCCGACACGCTCGTGCTCAGCCGCGACCTCGGCTTCGGCCGCAACTACGAACGCAACTCGTTCGCGGGCTACGAGGAACGGGTCGCGGAGGGCCGCTTCGCGTTCCCGGTCGGCGATGCCGCCTTCGACGACCGGCTGCCGCTCGCCGAGCTGGTCGTCGTGGTCGAGCTCGGCGATCAGGTCGTCGCCTATGCAGTCGACGACCTCGACCAGCCACTCGACGACGACGTCGATGGGTTCGGCATCCGCGTCACGCCCCACGCGGGCGGCGCCTCGGTCGTCGCGATCGACGGCGACGGCGACGGTGAGCCGGGCGAGCCGATTCCCAGCCGCACCGCGTTCTGGTTCTCGGTCGCCGGCGCCTTCCCCGACGTCGAGGTCAGAGGCGACGACGGCTGAACGTCACGACGCCCACTCACTCCTGGGGCGACCCAGGTTCCGGCAGCGACGCCGGGTCAGAACAGGCGCGACGTGAGCAACTTGCGGTACGTCGCCGTGCGGGGATCGTCGGGACCCATCAGCTCGAGGATGTCGACGAACTGCTGGCGGGCCTCATCGTCGTCCTTCACCCGGTCGAGCAACGCCGTCAGGGTCTCGTCGTGCTCGTCGTCGGGTGTCACGCCGACCCGGGCCTTCGCGGCGATGCGCCGCGTGACGTCGGACTCGGGAATCCGCTCGAGCAGCGACAGCGCCTCGTCGTTGTCGCCCTTGATGACGAGCAGCTCCGCGAGCGCGACCGTCGCGTCGACGTTCGACGGATCGAGCTGCAGGGCGATCCGCAGCGACCCCTCGTCGCCGGCGGCGATGAGGTCGGCCACCTGCGACTCCTGCTCGCTCGGGAGGAGCCGCTCGACGAACGCCCGGACCTCGGTCTCGCCCTGCGCGCCCATGAACGCATCGACCGGCTGACCGTCCTTGAGCGCCACGACCATCGGGATCGACTGCACCCGGAACGCCTGGGCCACCGCCGGGTTGGCGTCGACGTCGATCTTGGCCAGGACCACCTTGCCGTTGGTCTCGGCGACGACCTTCTCGATGATCGGGCCCAGCGTCTTGCACGGACCGCACCACTCGGCCCACAGGTCGACGACCACCGGGACGGTGGCCGAGCGCTCGATGACCTCGGTCTGGAACGTTGCATCGGTGACGTCGATGACCATGGCGGCAGCGTACCGGCGCGCACCGGCGTCGCCAGTGTGCCCGCCGATCCGCAGATACCCTGCCGGGTGTGAGCGACGACAGCCTGCGCTGGCTCGGCCCGAAACCGGATCTGACCGATCCGGTGCTGATCGTCATGCTCACCGGCTGGATCGATGCCGGTGGCGCGGCACGAGCTGCGATGGAGGCGATCGAGCTGGAGTCCGAGGCGACACCCGTCGCCGAGTTCGACGACGACGTGTACGTCGACTACCGGGCCCGCCGGCCGGTGATGGAGCTGCGCGACGGGCTCAACACCGTGCTCCAGTGGGAGCGGATCACCATCGGCACCGGGGTCGACCAGGCCGGCCGCGACCTCGTGGTGATGTCGGGGCCCGAGCCCGACACGGCGTGGCACCGGTTCACCCGCCTCGTCGGCGACACCGCCACCGAGCTCGGCATCACCGCCATGGCGCATCTCGGCGCCTACCCCTTCGCGGTGCCGCACACCCGACCGGCCCGCATCTCGGTCAGCAGCCCGTCACAGGACGTGTTGGCGCGCGTGCCGTTCCTGCGCAGCTCGATCGACGTGCCCGCCGGCGTCGCGGCGTCCCTCGAGCACGAGCTCCACGATCGCGGCATCCCGTCGATCGGCATCTGGGCGCAGGTCCCCCACTACATCTCGACGATGGCGTACCCGGCAGCGAGCGTCGCACTGCTCGACGGGTTGCGCGAAGCCACCGACGTCGTGCTCGACGCCACGACGCTGCGCAGCGACGTGATGATCCAGGGCCGCCGCATCGACGCGATGGTCGCCGGCAACGCCGAACACGCGCAGATGATCGCACAACTCGAGGAGATCTACGACGAGTCCGACGGCTCGGTCGAACTCACCGACGACGTCGACGACTCGCTCGAGATGCGCTCGGGTGACGAGCTGGCGGCCGAGCTCGAAGAGTTCCTCCGCGAACAGGATTGACGGGTCCGAATCACAGGGCGGTCGGCTGCTGACCTCGCGGCTCGTCGGGCGGCGCGCTCGATCGATCGTCGCGTCGGTGTGACGCCACACCCGGCGGTACAGCGCCACGATGTCGGACCTGGTCTCCGTCTCGGTCGCCCAGTGATCGGTGCCCGATCACGATTGGTCATCCCAGCGTGGGAGCGGCTCCGGGACGGCCGATCGAAGACGTCGCCGAGATGTCGAGCGTCCCAGATCGCGACGTGCTTCACCAGACCGAGGAGGTTCGTTCCGTTGCGGTGAGTGGCTTCCGGATCTCGTGCTCTGCGAGGCCGTCGCGCTTCCACACGAGATCCTCGCGCACTCATCGCAGGTGGTCGGGCAGGTGAGCCTTCACCTCGTGGTCGATCATCCGACCAGCCTTGCAGGCGGATCCGCCCGGCCCACCGGATCGGCGACCCACTGCGGGCACCGCTACGGTCCGGTCATGCGCATCGACGGTTCGCTCAACGTCCCGATCTCGAACGTGGCCGGTGCGGCGGCCGACCTGGAGGCCGCCGGCTACAGCGGTGGCTGGACCGCCGAGACGGCGCACGACCCGTTCCTCCCGCTCGCCGTGGCAGCGGGCAGCACGCGCGAGATCGAGCTCGGCACGTCGATCGCCGTCGCCTTCGCCCGCAATCCGATGCTGCTCGCCAACATCGGATGGGACCTGCAGACGCTGAGCCGGGGCCGGTTCGTGCTCGGACTCGGCAGCCAGATCAAGCCGCACATCACGTACCGATTCTCGATGGAGTGGAGCAAGCCGGCGGCGCGCATGCGCGAGATGATCCTCGCGATCCGGGCCATCTGGGACACCTGGCAGCACGGCACGCCGCTGCAGTTCCGCGGCGAGTTCTACAAGCACACCTTGATGACGCCCTTCTTCACGCCCGACGCGGACGACCTCGGCGACTTCGGTCCGCCGAAGATCTTCCTCGCCGGCGTCGGCGAGCTGATGACCGAGGTCGCCGGCGAGGTCTGCGACGGCTTCTTCTGCCACGGATTCACCACCGAGCGGTACCTACGCGAGGTGACGATCCCGGCGCTCGAGCGGGGCCGCGCCAAGGCCGGCAAGACGATGGAGGGCTTCGAGATCGTGGGGCCCTCGTTCGTCGTCACCGGCGGGAACGACGCGGAGATCGAGCAGGCAGCGACCGCGACCCGCCAGCAGATCGCGTTCTACGGTTCGACGCCGGCGTATCGCGGCGTGCTCGACATCCACGGGTGGGGCGACCTGCAAGAGCGCCTCAACTCGATGTCCAAGTTGGGCGAGTGGACCGAGATGGGCGAGCTCATCGACGATGACATCCTCAACACGTTCGCGGTCGTCGGTCCGCCGGAGTCCGTGGCGCCCGAGCTCGCACGGAGGTACGGCGACGTGATCAGCCGACTCTCGTTCTACGCACCGTACGAGAGCGACCCCGAGCGCTGGCAGGGGGTCATGGAGGAGCTGAAGGCGATCTGATCGCTCGGCCGCAGCAGCCGGCCGTCACGCCCGGAACGTGACGACCGCGTCGACCCCGCCGGTCGACGCCTCCCGGAGCTCGGTCGAGGCGTCGCCCGCCGCCGCGAGCTGTCGGACGATCGCCAACCCGAGCCCCGAGCCGCCCGGCACCGCGTCGGCGCCGCGCCAGAACCGGTCGAAGGCGGCCCCGCGGTCCTCCTCGGACAGACCCGGGCCGGCATCGATGACGTGCAGCTCGAGATGATGGTCGTCCGGCACGAGCCGGAGGATCAGCTCCGAACCGTCCGGCGACACCTCCAGCGCGTTGTCGACGAGGTTGTCGATGATCTGCTCGGTCGCGCCGGCCACGGCGAACCCGGTCGCCGTCTCCGGCGCATCCGCCACGACGGTGACTCCCCGCTCGGCAGCCAACGGCGTCCAGTACACGGCCCGGTCGTGGACGACAGCGGCCACGTCGACCTCGACCGGGCCGACGGCGGCGTCGTCGGCGCGGCTCAGCGCGAGCAGCCCCTCGATCATGCGGTGCAGCCGGTCGGTCTCGACGAGCGCCGCATCGACCGTCTCGGCCTGGCCGCTGTCGACCTGGTCGGCGAGCTGCTCGAGCCGGAGCCGCAGTGCGGTGAGCGGCGTGCGGAGCTGGTGCGAGGCCGTGCCGGCGAACGCCCGCTGGCGATCGACCAGCTGTTCGAGCCGACCCGCCATCGAGTTGAACGACGTGGCGAGCGCGCGGACCTCCGGCGGTCCGTCGTCGTCGTCGGCTCTGACGCCGAGATCGCCGGCCGCGAGGTCGTCGGTGGCCAGCCGGAGCCGCCGGATCGGCTGTGCGAGCGTGCGAGCGAACAACCAGGCGACGGCGATCGCGATCAGCAGCGAGATCAGCGCCACGAACAGGAGTCCGCGAACACGGTCGCTCGCCCGATCGTCGACGATCCGCGACGGTGCGCTGATCCTGACGGCGCCGACGACGTCGTCACCCGACAGCACCGGGACGGCCACGAAGAACAGCTCCTCACCCAGCGTCGCCGAGAAGCGGTCGTCCGTCGTCGGCTCACCTCCGAGCGCTTGGGCGAACTCGGGTCGGTTGGAGAAGTCCTCGGCGAGGTCGGCGGCCTGTGACGCAACGACGCCGGTGGCGTCCCGATCGACGATCGCCACCCGGACGTCCTCCTCGAAGCTGTATCGGGCCACGAGGGCGCGCAGCGCCGGCTCGTCGGCTGCGGTGCCCTCCTCCAGCGCCTCTTCGGCCCGGCCGGCGATGATGAAGGCGTCGCGTTCGAGCGTGGTCACGAGCCGGTCGCGCTCGACACGGTTGAGGTGGCCGGCGAGCGGGATGTCGTGGATCGCGAGCACCAGCGCCACGACCCCGACGAGCACGAGGAGGAGACGGTTCCTCACGGCTCGGGTGTCTCGAGCCGGAATCCCACCCCGCGGACCGCCGCGATCCATCGCGCATCCCCGAGCTTGCGCCGCAGGCCGGCGACGTGCGCATCGACGGTCTTGGTGGGGCCGAACCAGTTCGCGTCCCACACGTGCTCGATGATCTCGGTCCGGCTGCGGACCGCTCCGGCGTCCTCGGCGAGGAAGGAGAGCAGCTCGAACTCCTTGGGCGTCAACGCCAGCTCGGACTCCTCACGATCGTTCGTCAGCGTGACGCGGTGCGTGCGCCGGTCGACGCGGAGCGGACCGACATCGATCACGTCGACGGCCTCCACGACGTCGCCGCGAGCGCCGGCGGCCGCTGCGGTGGCGCGGCGGGTGACGGCTCGGATCCGCGCGACGAGCTCGCGGAAGCCGAACGGCTTCACGACGTAGTCGTCGGCGCCGAGCTCGAGCCCCAGCACGCGGTCGAGCTCCTCGCCGCGCGCCGTGATGACGATGATCGGCACCGCGGAGGTGGCCCGGATCTGGCGGCAGACGTCGTAGCCATCGATGTCGGGCAGGCCGAGGTCGAGCAGGACGACGTCGCCGGGATCGGCGTCGATCGCCGCCTGACCGGTCGCGACATGCTCGACGGTGAAGCCGTTGGACTCGAGCGAGCCGACGAGCGAGCTCGCGATCGACGCATCGTCTTCGACGAGGAGCACGTGCACGAACGCCATTCTCGTCGCTGACCAGTGCGACGGAGGGTGTCTGGGGGCGCTTCTGCCGAAGCGGCGACACTTCTTGGACGTTTCTTGGATGTTCGCAGCCCGCCCCCTGGAGACCGGCTCCGTACCCTGCACTCCACACCGACGGGCATCCCGACCCACCCCCGAACGGAGCAGACCATGAGAACACAGATCGCAGCCGCCATCGCCGTCGTCGGCGTGTTGGGCGCCGGCTCGGCCGCCGCCCTCGTCAACACGCAGATCCTCGACGGACCCGACGAATCCGGCGCCTCGTCGGCCATCCTCCCGCCGGCGACCACGATCGACATCCCGATCCCGAGCGTCCCCGACACGACGGTCGAGACCACCGTGCCGGTCTCGACGCCGCCGAGCTCGGTCGACGTGACGATCCCCTCGGTGCCGTCGACCGGTCCCACCACGCCCCCGTCCACCGACCCGCCGGCCACGGGATTCCTCACGGCGTTCAACGTGGGCGACGCCGCCGTCGTGACCGTCGACGTCATCGACAAGCAGCTCATCCTCGTGTCCGCCGAGGCGAAGCCGGGTTGGGAGATCCTCGAGGCCGAGGAGTACCCGAGCGAGAACCGCATCGAGGTCGAGCTCGCCTCCGACACGCTGCTGGTCGAGTTCGAAGCGATGTACGTCGACGGCGAGATCGTCACCCGTGTCGAGTCGAAGCTGGTCGACGACGACGACGATGACAGCTCCGACGACGACGTGTCCGACGATGCCGACTCCGACGACGACGTGTCCGACGACGACGTGTCCGGCGATGACATGTCCGATGACGACAGCTCGGATGACGACAGCTCGGACGACATCGGCGCCACCGACACCACCGTGCCGGCCGACACCGTGCCCTCGACCACTGCGCCGAGCACCACGGTGCCGAGCGAGACCGTCCCGTCGACCACGATCGACGACGACGACGAGTCCGACGACGATGACGACTCGGCTGCTGGGAGTGCGCCGGCGACCACCATCGACGACGACGATTCCGATGACGAATCCGACGACTCCGGCAGTGGAAGCTCGGGCGGCGACGATGACGACTCGGAGGATGACGACGACTCCAGCGATCGCGACGACTGACGCCACCGATCTCGTCACCTCCGGGTGACGAACCGTTCGCCCGACGAGCACGTCACCGCCCGTCGAGCACGTTCGTGGCGAACGTTTGCTGCGGCCCCCGTGTCGACCCGCCGTCGGTACGGGGGCCGCGGCGCGTCCCGGTCGCCCACCGGAGAGCGCTGGCTCAGTCGGGCGTTCGGCCGGCCGCTGCGAGCCACGTGCGGACGTTCTCGCCGAGATCGTCGGTGGCGTAGCCACCCTCCTGGAGCACCACGGTCGGCAGATCCAGCTCGGCCACCATCGCCCCGCACGCCTCGAAGCCGTCGCCGGTCAGGTCGAAGTCGCAGATCGGGTCGTCGAAATAGGTGTCGAGGCCGAGCGACACGACGAGCACATCCGGCCCGAACGCCTCGATCTCGCCGCACGCGCCGGTGAGCGCAGCCAGGTAGTCGTCGTCGTCGGTACCGGCCGGCAGCGGATGGTTGGACGTCGTCCCCCTGCCCTCGCCGACGCCGATCTCGTCGGCGAACCCCGTGAGGTACGGGAACGCACGCGCCGGATCGGCGTGCAGCGACACCACCTGCACGTCGGCGCGGTCGTAGAAGATCTGCTGCGTGCCGCTGCCGTGGTGGTAGTCGACGTCGAGCACCGTGACCTTGCCGTCGGTCGCCGTCGCGAGGTGATGTGCCGCCACGGCTGCGTTGTTGAAGAAGCAGTAGCCGCCGTACGCGGCGCGGGCCGCGTGGTGTCCCGGCGGCCGGCACAGCCCGTACGCGACATGCTCATCGGCGAGGACGAGGTCGGCGGCGGTGAGCGCGACGTCGACCGACGAGCGAGCCGCGTCGTAGGTGCCGTGCGTCAACGGCGTGGTCGTCTCGAAGCACCACCAGCCGAGCCGGATGTCGATGCTGTCGGGCTCGTCCGCCGGCCCCATGCCGTCGCGCAGCGCGGGCATCGCGAAGACATCCGGGATCACGTCGTGGGTGTAGCCGTGCAGCTGCTGGAACTCCTCCCACGCCGTCTCGAGGAACCGGATGAGCCCGGGATCGTGCACCGCGGCGATCGGCTCGACGCCCCACTCGTCGGGCGCGATGAAGTCGAACACGTCGTCGGTGGCGAGCGCGGCGCGGATGCTCTCGGCTCGTTCGGGGTGTTCGTAGGGCTCCTGGAAGCCCGACGCCTCGAGCTCGCGCTGCGGGTGATGCAGGCGGTGGCGCAGGGTGTAGACCACCTTCACGCTCTGCATCCTCACACGGCGGGGTGACTCGACACGACGGTCCGAATGTTACAGAATGATGACAGCGGGCATCGACCATCATCCGGAGGTCCATGTCATGAGCTCATCATCCGAGGAGCGATCCACCCCCACCTACACCGGCCACGGCGTCATCGACGAGCACGGCGTTCCCGTCGGCGCGGTCACCGACGTCGTCTACGACAAGACCGGCAGTCGTCCCGAGTTCCTCGTCGTCGACCCCGGCATCTTCCGGGCGGCGCACTACGTCCCGGTCGAGGGCGCGTATCACACGAACGACGGCCAGATCGTCGTGCCGTGGAACAAGCAGTGGATCAAGCACTCACCGAAGGCGAGCAAGGACCACCTGCTCACACCGATCGACCGCACGGATCTCCACGTCCACTACGCCGGCGTCTGACGCCGGCGATGGCGAGCACGGAGCCACCAGCCACCGGCCACCGCGGCGACGGCGACCACGATCGAGAGTCCGATCAGGCCAGTCGTACGGCTGTCGGCATCCGGCACCTCGCGAGCCCTCGCGACATCGGTGACTGCCGCAACATCGGTTGGTGGCTCCGCCTCGCCCCCGGTTGGCTCCTCGATCGACTGCGCCGGTGGCAGCGTCGGGGGCGGCCGATCGACCCGGTCGCCACTCCGCTCGAACAACGCCGTCGGCCTCGGGCCGGGGTCGATCGTCAGCGTTACCGCGACCGTCGGATCGATGACCGCAAGGGTCTGCGTGCCGCCGTGATCGAATCCGGCGACGATGTCGATCGGAACGACCGCACCATCGGGAAACACGTCGAAGCGTGAGTAGGTCGAGAGACCGGGCGGATGGCCGGTCAGCAACGACAGCCGCCAGTGCGTGTCGGTCGACTCGATCGAGACCAGGTCGAACCACGGGTCGGCACCCGCCACGTCGTCGGGCGCCTCGACCTCGGCGACGAGCTCGGAGTTGTCGCCGTCGGACACGCGGAGGATCATCCACTGGCTCGCTTCGAGCGAGAGGTAGAGGCCGCCCGGCCCGGCGACCGACGGCCCCTGCGAGTCGAACGTCGGCACCGGCTCGCCGTCGACGTAGCGCCGCAGTGCCGCAAGCGCCATCGTCACGTCGAGGCCATCGGCCCGGCCGCACATCACCGGCACCGGCAGCTGGAACGGCCTGGCACCGCTGTCGATCGGAGTGACGTCGACGATCGACCAGTCGTCGAGTCGCCACCGCACCAGCTCGAGCATCTGCGGCCGCGCACGGTCGACGCTCGATCCGCGGACCTGCACGAAGTGGGTGCCGCCAGGGCACGCGGACAGGCCGAACGTCGGCGCGGCACCCTCCAGGTAGCGCAGCGGCCGGCGCTGCTCGTCGATGACGACCAGGTTGTGGCCACCGACATCGATGGCCGAGATCGAGTGGGGAGGGCCGGTGCCGTCGGGCTCCGGCGGCGGCTCGAAGAACGACCTCAGCGCTTCGTGGCTCATGCCGGTGTAGCAGCCGGGCAGGTGATAGCGACCGTCGCCGAGATCCTCGAGTGCAAGCACCCCGGGCAGCACGGTGCGTGTGTCGCCACAGTCTCCGGTCTCGATGTCGAGATCGATCGCGATCGTGTCTGTGGTGTCGCCGCGCCATCGTTCGTGCACCCGCACGAGCCAATGACGATCGACTCGCTCGTCCGTCGAGTTGTCGACGAAGCCGATGGTCTCGCCGACGACGATGGTGTCGGCGGCGAGCAGCGCATGCAGCGGCTCGGTCACGCGACACGAGCACGCGGAGACACCGTTCGATGCCGATGCGACGCCGAGCGATGCCGACACGAGCGTGAGCACCACCAGGCGGCCGACCAGAACGGTCATGTGGGTCCGACGCTCGCCGGTGCGCCGCGGTTCCCTCGTCGGTTCACTCCTCCACGAGGGCGAGCTCTTCGGCGAGGTACTGCTCGCGGCACTTGGCGCGCTGCAGCTTGCCGGAGCTCGTCTTCGGGAGGGTGCCCGGCTGGACGAGCATGATGTCGCGCGGGGGCAGCCCGCACACCTCGAGCGTGCGGTGGTGGATGTCGTGGTGGATGTCCTCGAGATCGCCGGCGCGCACCTCGGCCACCACCACGACCGACTCCTTGCCCTTGTAGCCCTCCATGCCGAACGCGATCACGTTGCCGGCGCGGACGCCCTCGAGGCCGCCGACCGCACGCTCGATGTCCTCGGGGAACACGTTGCGGCCGCCGACGATGATGACGTCCTTGATGCGCCCGCAGAGCACGAGCTGACCATCGAGCAGGTAGGCGAGATCGCCGGTCAGCAGCCAGTCGTCGTGGAACATCGCCTGCGTCGCCGCCTCGCGCTTGTAGTAGCCGGGCGTCACCGACGTGCCCCGCAGGAGCAGTTCGCCGACGTGGCGCTCGGGCAGCTCCTCGAACGTGTCGGGGTGCACGACCTTCATCTCGAGACCGGGGACCGCGGTGCCGAGCATCGGGAGCCGTCGAGCTCGTACGGCGAGGTCGTCGGGGTCGACGATCTCGACCGGCTTGGCGACGCGGTCTCGCTCGAGGACCTCGCGGTCGACGGTGTCGCACACGAGCCCCACGCCGCGCTCGGGGAACGAGCCGGCGATCGCCACCTCGGCCATGCCGAACGCAGGGAACACGCTGCCGCCGTTGAAGCCGAACGGCTCGGCTGCGGCCACGAACGCCTCGACCGCCTTCGGGTCCACGGGCTCGGCGCCGCTCAGCGCGAGCGTGAGCGACGACAGGTCGAGCCCTTCCGCACGCTGGAGCGCGCGGGTCGCGAGCACCCACGAGAAGTTCGGGCCGGCGGTCGCCGTACCGCCCCAGTCCGAGATCCACTGCATCCAGTTGCCCGGCTTGGCCATGAAGTCCTGCGGGCCCGCCTGGACGAGGTCGACGCCCTTCGTCATCGGCAGCGCCAGGAAGCCGACGAGGCCCATGTCGTGGTACAACGGCAACCACGAGACCATCACCTCGCCGTCGCCGAGCGTCGCCGCGTCGCACGCGGCATCGATGTTGGCCGACAGCACCCGGTCGGGGATCATCACGCCCTTCGGCTCACTCGTCGAGCCGCTCGTGTACTGCAGGATGATCAGCCGTTCGGGATCGTGGTCGGGCAGCTCGAGCGCATCGCCGCTCGGCACGTTGGGCGCGCCGGGGAGCACCGCCGACATCGGGACGACCGGCGGGTCGGTGTCGGTGGTCTCGTAGAACGGCGCCAGCTGCTCGTCGATCAGCACGAGCTCGGCGTCGCCGTGGCGGATGCGGGCGTGCGTCGACTTGACGAACTCCTCGAGCGAACCCATCCGCATCGGCAGCGGCAGCACCATCGAGGTGATGCCGGCCAGCCAGCAGCCGCGGACGATCGTCATCAGGTCACGGCTGGTCGGTCCGAGCACGGCGACGTGGTCACCCGGCAGCAGCCCGCGGGCCTGCAGGGCCGCGCCGACGGCGCGGGCCTCGTCGTGGATCTGCCGCCATGGCACGTAGACCGGGCCGTCAGGGGCGACCGAGTGGCCGACGAACCGCACACCGGTGTCGATGTCGGCGGCGGCTTCCAGACGTTCGATCGTCGACGGAGACGCTGAAGTCATGGGTGACGACGCTACTGCCTGCAGCGGGCGCGCGTCGGTTTCGTCACTGGCTTCCGGGCAGACGGTCGGGAAGGTGACCATCGCGCTTCGACGCCAGCTGATCGGCGTCGCAGTCCCGGCACAGGAACTCGCGGTGCACGCCCTGGATCGACATCTGGGTCCCGCGCGACTTCTCGACGATCAGCTGCGGGCTGGCCTCCATGTCATGGCCGCCGCAGGCGGGACATGTCGGCCTCGGGTCGCGCGTCCAGCTGACGTCGCAGGCCTCGCACGTCAGCTCGATCAGGTCGTCGTCGCGACGCGTGCCGCGGAGGTCGTCGTCGGTGCCGCAGCGGGGACAGACGATGTCGATCGCCATCGCCAGAAGGGTAGCGGTGCTCAGGCGCTGGCCTCGCCGGATGCAACCGGCTCGACGAGCTCGGTGTCGAGCCGATCGAGCAGGTCGGCATCGTGCGCCTCGCCCGGGTTGGCGGTCGTCAAGAGCTTCTCGCCCAGGAAGACGCTGCTCGCCCCCACGTGGAGGCACAGTGCCTGGAGCTCGTCGGTCATGTCCGAGCGTCCTGCGGAGAGGCGAACAACGGAAGCCGGCAGCATCAGCCGTGCCGCCGCGATGGTCCTGACGAGCTCGAGCGGGTCGAGCCGATCAGCGCCGAACAGCGGCGTACCCGGCACCCGCACGAGCAGGTTGATCGGGACGCTCTCGGGATGCGGGTCGAGGCGTGCGAGCTGGACGAGCAGCCCGGCACGGTCCCGCCTCGACTCCCCCATCCCCACGATGCCGCCGCAGCAGAGCTTGATCGACGTGGCGCGGAGGTGGGCGAGCGTCTCCAGCCGGTCCTGGTACGTGCGGGTCGTGATGATCTCGCCGTAGAACTCGGGCGATGTGTCCAGGTTGTGGTTGTAGAAGTCGAGCCCCGCTCCGGCCAGGACGTTCGCCTGCGACGCCGTCAGCATGCCGAGCGTCACGCAGGTCTCCATGCCCAGCTCCGCAACGGCCGTCACGGCGTCGGCGACTGCTTCGACCTGGCGATCGCTGGGGGCCCGCCAGGCGGCGCCCATGCAGAACCGCGTCGCTCCGGCCTGCTGCGCGCGCCGTGCGGCTGTCACGATCTCGTCCGTCGCCATCAGTCGCTCCGGCTCGAGCTCGGTGTTCCACGCGGCGGACTGAGGGCAGTACGCGCAGTCCTCCGGGCAGGCGCCGGTCTTGACCGACAGCAGCATCGCGGCCTCGACGACGTGCGGGTCGAAGCGCTCGCGGTGCACGGCGTGGGCGTCCGCGAGGAGGTCGTGGAACGGCGTCTCGAGCAGTGCAACGGCCTCGTCGACCGTCCAGTCGTGGCGTGGAGCTGACATGCCGCCACCGTGCCGCATCGCGCCCGATGGCACCAAACGCTTCCGCGGGGCCGGCACCGTCGCGCTCCCCGCCGAGGCGAGACCCTGGTGAACTGACGGCGGCCGACCCGGGCGTGCTCGTTCAGGCGCTGCGCTCGGCGCTCGAGACCTCGATCAGCAGTCGAGAGCGTCGATCGTGACGTCGACGTGGAGCTGGGCATGGCCTGCGAATTCACGCGCCTCGTCGAGGGAGTCGGACGCCAGCGTGAACGTCGCCCAGCCGACGACGCGCATCGGATGACTCGGCAGGCCGGGCATCGTGTTGCCGTCGGGACGCCAGGCGTCGATGGCGTCCAGCATGGTCGCCCACCGATCGGCCGGGTCGTGCCAGGTTCCTCCGAGCACGTCCGCCGCCACGCAGTCGTTGTCGGCGAGCGGTTCGGCGAGGCCGGACGGTGTGCCGTCGAGGCCCGGCAGCAGGCCGAACGGCGACGCGCCGTTGACCGTGCCGTCGCCGTCGCGGTCGCCGTAGCCGGGCCCGCCCTCGCCGACCACGAGGTTGGCGGCCGCCTCGGCGGCGGCGTGCGCGGCCTCGATCGTGTCGGTGTCGGACCACGTGCGGACGGCGTCGTCGAGCTCGACCACCTGCTCGCGGAACGTGAACTCGGCCACGCCGTCGGTGTCGGCCGCAGCATCGTCGTCGCCGCACGCTCCGAGCACGAGCACGAGCACGAGCACGAGGACGACGGCGACGACGGACGAGGTGCTTCTCACCACGCTCACCGTATCGAAATGTACGGACAGCTCCGAGGATCCCTGCCGCCGGGCCGGGTGATCGCGGCGATATCGACGTGATCACGGGCGAGTTCGGTTGCCCCTCCGGAGGAATCGTCCTTCACTGGAATTGCGGGCTGGCGACCGCTCGCCACGCCCTGCACCGATCGGAGGCGTGCGATGCGTACCACGGCAGTAGCACTCGGAGCGGCCCTGCTGACACTGACGCCGGCCGAGACCGGCCTCGCCAGACAGTCCGACGTCGTCCTGGACGTCCTCGTGTCGCCGGAGACCGTCGTGCTCTCGGGGGCGAACGTCACGTTCACACCCGTGCTCCTGATCCCGGTCGACGAGGCGGTGACGATCACGTCGATCGAGAGCGGGCTGCACGGTGACGTCACCGACGCCACCAACCCAGCGATCGTCGCGACGACCTGCACGGTGCCCGACCCTGTCGCACCCGGCGACAGCTTCGGGGCGTACGACTGGGGGTGCGAGTACCAGGTCGTGATCACCGGCGACCCGGGGACGGTGACCGACACGATCACGGTCAGGGTGATCCGCGCCGACGACACCGAGGTGATGATCACCGCTGACGCCTCGGTCACGATCGGTGTGACCACGGGATCCATCCGCGGCACGCTCGTCGACGACCAGACCGACGAGCCGATCGCAGGGGTGCGGGTCATGGCGTCGGGCGACTCGGATTCCAGCAGCGCGACGACCGATCATCTCGGAGGCTTCGGCTTCGAAGGCCTCGACCCGGGCGAGTACCGCCTGGTCGCAGGGAACCTGGTGGAGCTCACGCCATCCGACTACGCCGTCGAGTACTACGACGACGCAACGTTCGGCTCGGCGGATCTCGTCACCGTGTTCGCCGGCGAGGTGACCACGATCGAGTGGGACCTCGCGTTCGGCGGCATCGTCCAGGGCATCGTCACCGATGCGTCGACCAGCGAACCCCTCGAGGGCGTCGAGGTCGACTGGGTGGGCCTCAACACCGACGGCAGCCGCCTCGGCCCGCACCCAGGGATCGACAGTGACGAGCGCGGCGCCTACCAGGTCCGCGGGCTGCACGCGATCGACGTGCTGGTGTGCTTCTCGAAGGACGGCTACGTCGACGAGTGCTGGGACGACCGGACCGACTTCGGCAGTGGACTGGCCGGCATCCCCGGCGACCCGATCACCGCGGCGCCGCGTTCGACCGTCGGCGGGATCGATGCGGCACTTGCGCCGATCGCTCCCCCGGCGACGACAACGACGACGCCGCCGACGTCCACCACGGTCGTCGCACAGCAGCCCGTCGACGTGCTCCCCCCGACGGGCAGCTCGCTCGACGTCGGCCTCTCGATCGTTGCGCTGGCGACGATCCTGACCGGCACGCTGGCGATGCGAACGGCTCGGCGGGTTCAGACCAGCTGAGCGCCGGCGGCGCCACGAGCGACCTCCTGCCGAGCCGGCTACGTCGGCAGCACCGCGACCACGGTGGTGCCGGCACCGGTGCGCGAGTCGATCGCGAGCTCGCCGCCGATCGCCGCGACCCGGTCGGTCATGCTCAGCAAGCCGAGCGAGGGTACGGCATCGTCGGTGTCGAAGCCCGGTCCGTCGTCGCCGACCTCCAGCCGGATCGCCCCGTCGGCGCGCTCGAGACGCAGCCGGACCGGCACCCCGGGCGCGTGCTTGGCGGCGTTCGACAGCGCCTCCAGCGCTGTGAAGTAGAGCGCCGACTCGACGCCTCGGCCGTGGCGGCCGACGTCGGCGATGTCGGCCTGCACGTCGCCAGGCGCCCGGCGCGCCGCGGCCGTCAGCGCCTCGGCGAGACCGCTCGTCTCGAGCAGCGGCGGGTAGATGCCGTGCGCAAGTTCGCGCAGCTCCTCCACCGTGGCGTCGACCTCGCTGGACAGGCCGGCGACCGACTCGTGCACGTCGGGCGAGTCGGCCGTACGGCTCTCGAGGAGGCGCAGCCGCATGCCCAGCGCGAGCAATCGCTGCTGCGCGCCGTCGTGGAGGTTGCGCTCGATCCGGCTGCGTTCGGTGTCCGCCGCCTCGACGACGCGTCGGCGCGAGGCGAGCAGCTCGCGCGCGGAACGCGACAACTCGACGTTGAGCGCCCGGGCTCGCTCCAGTGCCGTGCGCTGCAGTGCGTTGTTCTGGCGGATGACGAGGGCGATCGGCACGATCAGCGCCGCCAGTGCGCCGATGACGAGCACCAGCTCCGCGGTGTCGTCGATGTCCTCGATGACTCCCTCGTCGTCGAGCAGGAGGCCGATGCCGGCGACCACCGCGCCCACCACCGCCGAGCCGGCGATCGCCACACCGAGCGTGCCCGGCGCCAGGTACGGCGTGGCGAGCACCAGCGGGAGCAGCACGGCGAGGATCATGACCGGCCAGAGGAACGGGAACAGCACGCTCACGGCGACCGCGACGATCCAGTTGCCGAGCATCACGAGCGCGAGCGCGGGACCGAGCGCCGTGTGCACGAGCCGGCGCGCCACGGCGAGCGCGGCGATCAACGCGAGCAGGAACGGCACGACGACCCAGACGCCGCGTTCGCGGACGGCGACGCCGTTGACGATCGTCACGAACGCCACACCGCCTGCGGCGCCGATCATGTCGATCCGGATGAACTGCGAGATCAGCGTGCGGTCGCCGTCGGGGCCGACATCGCCGTGCTCGTCGCCGACCGTCGGCTGCATGCCCGGCACGGTACACATCGGATCGGCACGGCCCGAGCCGGACGGCGTGAGTACCTTGACGGGGTGTCCACGCTGCGCGTCGTGCTCGCCGACGACAACGTCCTGATCCGCGAGGGTGTCGCGGCGATCCTGGAGGCGCTCGACGACGTCGAGCTCGTTGCGCAGTGCGAGGACGTCGGCCAGCTCGACGACGCGGTCGAGACCCTCGGACCCGACGTCGTGATCACCGACATCCGGATGCCGCCCACCCACACCGACGAGGGCATCACGGCGGCGATCGCGATCCACCAGCGCCACTCGGACACGGGCGTCGTCGTGCTGTCGCAGTTCGACGACCCGTCGTACGTGTTGAAGCTGTTCCAGGACGGGTCCGACCGCCTCGGCTACCTGCTCAAGGAGCGCGTCAGCCCCGGCGAACTGGGGCGCGCGATCCGCGCCGTCGCGTCCGGTGGCTCGCTGATCGACCCGCGCATCGTCGAGGTGCTGGTCGAGGCCCGTACCCGTCGCCCGTCGGCGATCGACCGTCTGACGCCACGCGAGCGCGAGGTGCTCAGTCTGATCGCCGAGGGCCTCAACAACGCCGCGATCGCCGGCGAGCTCGTGCTCAGCGAGAAGGCCGTCGCCAACCACATCAACTCGATCTTCTCCAAGCTCGACCTCGGCGGCGAACCCCAGGCCCACCGCCGTGTCAAGGCCGTGCTGCTGTGGCTCACCCAGTAGCGCTTCGGACGGCTGGTCGCCGCCCTGTCAGAATCGGGACATGAACAGGATCACGGAAGACCCCCGGATCGATCCGCGGATCAAGGCGCTCATGGGCAGCTTCCCGTTGCTGCCCCGCGCCGACGTCGCCGACCGGGAGGAGCTGCTCGCAGAGGCGTCGACGCCCGAGGCGATCGCCTTCCACTCGCAGCTGAACACGCTGCTCGACGCGATCGACGACGAGACGATCGCACCGACCGAGGGCGTCGACATCCGCACCGTCGAGTACACGTCCGCGCCCGACGGCAACACGTGCAGGCTGCAGGTCATCCGGCCCCACGGCGACGATCCGCTGCCGTGCGTGTACTACATCCACGGCGGCGGGATGATGTCGATGTCGTGCTTCCTCGGGATGTACCGGTCATGGGGCCGCCTGATGGCGAGCCACGGCGTCGCCGTGATCATGGTCGACTTCCGCAATTGCCTGACGCCGTCGTCGGTGCCCGAGGTGGCGCCGTTCCCCGCCGGGTTGAACGACTGCGTCTCGGGCGTGAAGTACGTGCACGAGCACGCCGCAGAGCTCGGCATCGATCCGGACCGGATCATCGTCGCCGGCGAGAGCGGCGGCGGGAACCTCACGCTGGCGACCGGCATGAAGCTCAAGCGCGACGGCGACCTCAGCCTGATCAAGGGCCTCTACGCACTGTGCCCGTTCATCGCCGGCGAGTGGCCGCAGGAGCGCTTCCCGTCGTCGACCGAGAACGAGGGCATCCTCCTCCACCTTCACGACAACCGGCCGCGGATGGCCTACGGCATCGAAGCGTTCGAGGCCAAGGACCCGCTCGCCTGGCCGTCGTTCGCGACCGTGATGGACGTCGAGGGGCTGGTGCCGACGATGATCAGCGTCAACGAGTGCGACCCGCTGCGCGACGAAGGCGTCGAGTTCTACCGTCTGCTCGTGCAGGCGGGGGTCGCTGCCCAGTGCCGGCAGGTGATGGGGACGATCCACGGCACCGAGATCTTCTCGATCTCGTGCCCCGACGTCAGCCACGAGACCGCGGCGAGCATCGCCCACTTCTGCCGCACGGTGTGAGCGACGACACGTGAGCAGCGACGAGGCGGCCCGCGAGCAGGCAGGCGCGCCGCACTTCCCTCTCCAGGAGTTCCTCGGCTTCACGATCCGACACGACGACGCGGGTTCGGCGACCGCGTCGGTCGTGCTCGACGAGCGTCACCTCAACCCGCACGGGCCCGCCCACGGCGCGGTCGCGTTCACGTTGATGGACACCGCGATGGGCGCAGCGGTGATGGACGTCGTCGAGGAGGGGCACCTGTGCGCGACGATCGAGGTGCACACCCGGTTCCACCGACCGGCGTTCGCGGGCGAGCTCGCCGCGACGGCAACCGTCCTCACAGCCGGACGCCGGGTCGTCCAGCTCGAGGCGCGCACCGTTGACGGCGAGGGGCGGCTGATCGCCAGCGCCACCGGCAGCTTCGCCGTGTTCGAGGTGCCCTCGCAGACGGCCTCGTCCTAGCGTTGCCGCCATGCACGAGCTCGACCCGTCCAGCTGGCTGATCTACGGCGGTCGGCCGATGGAGTCGGGCGACCCGCTGAACGTGCCGCCCGTGATGGCGTCGAACTTCCGCCTGCCGGGCGAGCGGTACTACAGCCGCACCGAAGGCACGCCGACTCAGGTCGCGTTCGAGACGCTGATGGGCGGGCTCGAGGGCGGACGCTCGCTCGCGTTCTCGTCCGGCATGGCGGCGGTGGCGACCCTCTTCCACGGGTTGCCCGTCGGCTCCACGCTCGTGATACCCGAGGACCCGTACCACGCCGTGAACGGGCTGGCCGTCGAGGGCGAGGACCAGGGTCGATGGAGCGTGCTCCGACTCGACCTCGCCGACACCGGCGCATGGATCGAGGCGATGCCGGATGCCGACCTCGTCTGGCTCGAATCGCCCGCCAACCCCCTGATGACGGTCGCCGACCTGCCGGCGATCTGCGGCGCCTCGCGTCCCGATCGGTGCGTGGTCGCCGTCGATTCGACGTTCGCGACGCCGCTCGTGCAGCGCCCGCTCGACTTCGGCGCCGACGTCGTGATGCACTCGGCGACGAAGTTCATCGGCGGCCACTCCGATCTGCTGGCGGGGGTGCTCACCGTGACCGACGAGGCCCTCTACGACGACCTGTACCACCGGCGGGTCCGCAACGGTGGAACGATCGGCGCGATGGAGGCGTACCTCGCGATCCGCGGCGCCCGCACGCTCGCACTGCGGTTGGAGAAGTCGATGGCCAACGCCGAGGTGCTGGCGGTACGGCTCGACGCACACCCCGAGGTCGCACGCGTCCGCTATCCAGGCCTACCGATGCACGACACCCATGCGCACGCCGCCGGCTTCATGCGGGGCTTCGGCGCGATGATGAGCTTCGAGGTGACCGGCACCGGCGAACGGGCGAGCGCCTTCGTCGAGGCGGCCGAGCTGATCAACAACGCCACCAGCCTCGGCGGCATCGAGTCGACGATGGAGCGCCGTGCGCTCGTACCGGGTCAGGAGACGATGCCGCCCACGCTGATCCGCTTCAGCGTCGGCTGCGAGCACGTCGACGACCTGTGGCGCGACCTCGACGACGCGCTGACGGCGACGGCCTGAGCACCACCGCCGACGCCCGCTGACGATCAGGCGAGTGCGATCCCACCGAGCACGCAGAACACGCCCGCCGATGCGAGCAAGCTGAAGATGATGCGGAACCCGGTGACCGTCATCAGCGCTCGGTCGGCGTCGGCGCGGTTCCGCGGCGTTCGGTAGAGCACCACGTACTCGCCGAGGCGGCCGGCGCGCCGGAAGCTCTCGGCGCCGACGGCGAACAACACGATCCCGAGCAGGATCCAGGCGGTCATCGCGTTCACCCCTCACCTCCAGCGTCGACCTTTCACGCCGACTTCGCAAGACCGGAACAGGCACGTCTTGCGTCGATGGGCGCGGTCACGCCGACGAGGACGGCGCCTGCGTCGCCGGCGCGTGCTGCCCGAGGAGCATCTCGGTCATGTCGTCGATCATCGTGATGGCGCGCTCTCGCGACAGCAGCCCGTGGATCGTGAGGCTCAGCACGCCGTGCCCCGACGCCCACATCTCGTGCGCGATCCGCTCGGCGTCGCCGGCGAGCTCGCCGGCCTCGACCGCATCGGCGACCGCGTCGATCAGCGGCTGCAGCGTGGTGCGGGCGAAGCCGCGGCTCGCGGGCGGCGGCTCGTACTCGGGGAGCGGATGGGCCGTCATCAGGTCGTAGAGGTGCGGGTTCTCGAGCGCGTTGTCGCGGTAGGCCTCGCCGAGCCGGCGGATGCGGTCGAGGACGGGTGCGGACCGATCGAGGCGCTCGAGCCGGTCGGCGAGGCGAGCGTAGCCCTCGCGGTACAGGGCGTCGGCGAGGCCCGGCTTCCCCCCGAACTCGGTGTAGATCGCCTGGGTCGACGTGCCGGCCTCGTCGGCGATCCGGCGCACGGAGAGCGCGTGCGGGCCCTCGTCACGCACGATCCGCTCGGCGACGGCGAAGACGGCGGTGTCCCCGCTCGACCGACGCACGTCGACGTTCACACCGGGCACTCCGTCACGCTGAGCACTCCGTCACGCTGCCGGCTTCCACGATGGTGAAGTCTACGTGAAACAGTGCTCCAACGGTGTTCCAACAGTGTTCCAACGATGTTAGGATCTCGGCCATGATCGCTCCCCCCGACCTCCGCCAGCGCAGCCGCGAACTGCTGCTCGGCCGCGACGTCGCTCGACTGGCCATGCGGTCGCGACGACTCCGCACCCTCCAGCACGGCACCGGTGCCCCGGTCGTGCTGGTGCCCGGGTACGGCGCGACCGACGCCGCGCTCGCGCCGCTCCGCCGCTTCCTGACGCGCCTCGGCCACGATGCTCGACCCGTCGGCATGGGCCGCATCAGCGACGACGTGCCCGGCCAGTTCCCGGTCGTCACCGAGCGGGCGGCCGCGATCGCCGACGAGACCGGCCGTGCGGTGACGCTGATCGGGTGGAGTCTCGGGGGTGTGCTGTCACGAGAGGCCGCCAGGGATCGGCCCGACGCCGTGGAGCGGGTCGTCACGTTCGGCACGCCCGTCGTCGGCGGCCCGGCGTACACCGCGATGGGCCACCGGTACGACCCGGCGTACCTCGCCGAGGTCCAGGCGGCGATCGCCGAGCGCGAGCAGACGCCGATCACGGTGCCGGTGACGGCGTTCTGGAGCCGCAACGACGGCGTGGTCGCGCCCGAGGCGTGCATCGACCGCACGACGCCCGGCGTCGAGAACGTCGAGGTGCGCGCAACCCACGTCGGCATGAGCCTCGATCCGGATGTCTGGGCCGGCATCGCCATCCGGCTGGCCGCCGACACGGCGTCCACGGCCCGCCACACCGCGCACGAGACAGCGAGGAGCACTGCATGACCAGCAAGTGGGTGACCGGCACGAAGGCGCCGGTCCACGACGAACTCGACGTCGCCGACCTCGAGGTGACCGGCGCGCTGCCGCCCTCGCTGTCGGGCCGGCTCGTCCGGATGGGACCCAACCCGATCGGCCCCGTCGCCGACGAGCACCACTGGTTCGCCGGCGCCGGCATGGTGCACGCGATCGACCTCGACGGTGGCCGGGCGACGCGGTTCGTCAACCGGTGGGTGCGCACCGTGCCGGTCAGCGACGAGCTCGGCGAGGAGACCGCGCTCGCACCGGTCACGAGCGGTGCCGACATCGCGAACACGAGCGCCCTGCACATCGCGGGGCAGCTGCTGGCGCTCACCGAGACGTGCCCGCCGTACCGCCTCGACGCCGACCTCGCCACGCTCGGCCGTGAGGACTTCGGTGCCGGCGTCGAGCACTTCACCGCCCATCCGCACACCGACCCGGCGACGGGTGAGGTCCTCGCCGTCGGCTACGCCGCCGACGACGACCCGAGCTGCACGCTCTACACGATCGGCGGCGACGGCCGGCTGGCGTCGCAGCGCCGCATCGACCTGCTCGGTCCACGCTCGGTGCACGACATGGCGTTCACGCCGGACCACGCCGTCGTGTGGGATCTGCCGCTCGAGATGGTTCACGAGGGCGCCGACCCCGATGTCCCGTTCCGGTGGAACCGCGAGGGCGCCGCACGCGTCGGCCTCGTCGACCGGCACGACGCCGGCGCCCCGGTCCGCTGGTACGACATCGAACCGTGCTGGGTCTTCCACCCGGTGAACGCGTACGAGACCGATCACGGGGTCGTCGTCGACGTGTGCCAGTTCGACCGGATCTTCGACGTCGACCCGACCGGCCCCGGCGATCCGTTCCCGCCCCAGCTGTGGCGCTGGACGCTCGACCGCGACGCCGCCGAGGTCAAGCGCGAGCTGATCGACGACCGCATCCAGGAGTTCCCGCGGATCGACGAGCGGCGCTGGGGCTCGCCGGCGCGGTTCGGGTACACGGTCGAGCTGTTCTCACGCCACCACTCGGCAGCGATCCTCGCGCACGATCTCCAGACGGGCGGCAGCGCGCACTGGGCAGCCGACGACGGGCATGCGCTGGGCGAGGCGGTCTTCGTGCCCGATGCCGACGACGCCGGCGAGGGCGAAGGCTGGCTGCTGGCGATCGACTCGACGCCCGACCGGAGTGACCTCGTGGTGCTCGACGCGACCGACGTCGCCGCCGGCCCGGTCGCCCGCGTGCACCTCCCCCAACGGATCCCCGACGGGTTCCACGGGGACTTCTACTGAACGGGCTAGCCAGCTGAACGGGCTTCGCCGGACCGGCCGAGCCGCATCGGCTCCGCCTGACCGAGCTCGCCGCCGCTTCCCTTCGGCGCTCGCCCACCGCACGCCGCGCGACGCGGTCGGGAGGTGAGATGATCGTCGACCAACGCGGCCGCCCTCGCCGCCGCGGCGTGATTGTGCCCGGCAGCGTGGCGCCCGTCGCCTGGCGGGGTGGTGCGACCCGTCAGACGTCGTGGACGACCCAGACGTTGGGTTCGACGTAGACGGCGAGATCGCGATCGAGGTCGGCGATCACCGGCACGAGCGCCCGGCCGACGATGGTCGGGCCCGGGCGATCGAACGGCTCGCCGGTCCACTCGCGCCACTCGGCGAGCGAACCCGACACGGTCATCGAGCGTGGCGCGACCCGCACGATCTCACCGCCGACTCGGACGTGGGTGCGCAGCCACGGATCCTCCGGCAGGCCGTCGGCGCGCACTCTGGCGGCGTAGCCGGCCATGTCCTCGTCGGGGAACCGGTGCTTGTTCGTGGGACGAACGGGTGCCACGAGTTGCTCGACACCGCGGGCCCGGGCTGCCGCTCGCATCGCGCCGATCAGCCGGTCCGCGAGACCGGACCCGCGATGCTCGGAACGGATCACGATCTCGAGCGCGCTGACGTGGGTCGCCGGGCGGTCGTCGGTGGCGTCCTGGATGCCCCACCGGATCACCTCGTCCCACCCGGCGTCGGGCAGTTCGTCGCCGCGCATGGCGAACGGCACGGCGAAGCCCCTGGCCTGCACCGCGCCCGGTTCGTCGGGGTCCTCCACCACGAACACGAGGTCGGCGAACAGCCGCTCGCAGCGCTCGTAGTAGAGGTCCGCCGTCGGGTCGTGGAGCAGGAACGTCGGCCAGAGGTGCGTCAGCGACCACAGCTCGGTCGCGAGGTCCGGACGTTCGGCGAGCGACGCGAGGGTGAACCGGTCGGTCGCCGCCATGGGCCCGTCGCCTCGGCTACCCGACGACAACCGGGTCGGGTTCGAAGTCGAGCCGGCCGTGGTCGATCTCGGGGAGCACGTACCGCGAGAACAGGTCGCATTCGGCGGCGTGGGGGTAGCCGGAGAGGATGAACGCGTCCATGCCGGCGTCCGTGAGCTCGTTGATCTTGCCGAGCACCTGATCAGGGTCGCCGACGATGGCCGCACCGGCACCCGAGCGGGCACGACCGACGCCGGTCCAGAGATGACGGTCGGCGTAGCCCTCGTCGTCGGCGCCCTCTCGCAGCGCGGCCTGGGCTGCGACCCCTGCCGATGCCGAGTCGAGCGACTTCTGCCGGATCTCGCGCCCGGTCTCGTCGTCGAGCTTGGAGAGCAGGCGCCGGGCCGCGGCGCGGGCCTCGTCCTCGGTCTCGCGGACGATCACGTGCGACCGCCAGCCGTAGCGCAGGGTGCGGCCCTTGGCCGCGGCGCGGGCGTCCATGTCGGCCTTCACCTCGAGGACCTTGTCGGTCGTGTCGGGCCACATCAGGAAGACGTCGGCGCCCGCCGCCGCGCACTCGCGCGCCGCCGGCGAGAGGCCGCCGAAGTAGAACAGCGGGCTGCGACCCGTGACCGTGCGAGCGCGCGGCGGGTCGATCGTCAGGTCGACGAAGTCGCCGTGGTAGTCGACCGGCTCGCCGTCGAGCAGCTCGCGCAGCGCGTACATGATCTCGGTCGAGCGACGGTAGCGCGGCTCGCTGCCCAGGCTCTCCCCAGGCATCTCCGAGGAGATGATGTTGATCGTCAGCCGTCCCCCCATCATCTGATCGAGCGTCGCCAGCTGGCGCGCCAACTGCGGCACGACCAGCTCGCCGCACCGCACCGCGAGCAGCATCCGCAGCTTCGTGATCGGCGCGAGGCCGGCGGCGAAGACCGTGTTGTCGATGCCGAGTGCGTAGCCCGACGGCAGCAGCACGTTGTCGAAGCCGTACCGGTCTGCGGTCAGCACGATGTTGCGGCAGTGCTCCCACGAGGAGGCGAGTTGCGGGTCGGGCACCCCGAGGAACTCGTAGTCGTCGTCACACAGGGCGCTGAACCACGCCATCTCGACCGTCATGTGCTCGCTCCGTTCATCGCCGCGTCGGCTGTGTCCGTCGGGTACGGGTTCATCATGTCAGCGCTCATGATCTCGGCCAGCTCGACGGGTCGGCCGAGGTCGATGCTGCGGTGGGCGGCGACGCCCATGGCGACGGCCCAGTAGCCGTCGTCGAGCGTGACCTCGGGTGCGGCACCGGTGCGGATCGCCTCGATGAAGTGCAGGTGCTCGATGTAGCTCGACCCGTGGTGGAGACCCTGGTAGGCGATGCGGTCGTCGGCGACCTGGCGCTGCTCGACGCCGCCGAGTCCGTGCACGCCGCGCCGACCGACGCGCAACGTGTTCGAGGGGATGAACGCCTCGACCTTGCCCGTGGCGCCCACGACCGACGTCTCCTGCTCCTCCTGCGTGGCGTCGGCGAACATGCACAGGTCGAGCAGCGCCCGCGCCCCGCTCGGGTAGTCGACGACGACGTAGGCGTTGTCGAGCATGTCGGCGGCACGGCCGTCGTAGATCTCGTCGAGATGGTTGACGTCCTGAGCGCCCGAGGCGAAGACGCGATGCGGGCGCTCGGTCAGGATCAGGTTCATCAGGTCGAAGAAGTGGCACGTCTTCTCGACCAGCGTGCCGCCGGTCTTCTCGGTGAACCGGTTCCAGTTCTCGACCTTGGCGAGGAAGGGGTAGCGGTGCTCGCGGATGGCGACCATCCTCGGCGCGCCGACGACGCCGGCGCGGACCTGCCGCACGAGCTCGGCGGTGACCGACATGTAGCGGTACTCCATCGCCATCCAGGTGATCGCGTGGGCCGACCGCTCGGCGTCGAGGGCGATCAGCCGCTCGCAGTCGTCGACGCCGGTCGTCAGGGGCTTCTCGAGCAGGGCGTGCAGATCGGTCTCGAGCAGGTCGGCGGCGATGTCGGCGTGGGTGTGGTTCGGCGAGGCGACGACCACGGCGTCGCACAGCCCGCTGCCGAGGAGGTCGCGGTGGTCGTCGAAGACCGCGACGTCCGAACCTGCCGCCGCTGCGCCGGCATCGCGCGATGCCGCATGCGTGTCGGCGATGGCCGTCACGACGCCGCCCTCGAGCACGTTGACGTTCTCGATGTGCTCGATGCCCATCATGCCGGTCCCGATCACCCCATAGCGGACGATGTCGTCGGCGTGCGTCATGCCGTCCAGTCAAGCATCCCGGCCGGTCCCGCTCACAGAGGCGTTCGTCTCGATCGCACCAGCACGATCCGGTAGGATGCTTGCGTGCGCAATCAACTGTCGAGGATGCCCGCGCTGTTCGTCGGCCACGGCAGCCCGACGAACGCGCTCGAGTCGAACCGGTACACCGACGCGTGGCGCGAGCTCGGCCGATCGATCATCGCCGAGGCCGGCACGCCGCGGGCGATCCTCGCGATCTCTGCGCACTGGTACATCAACGCAGCGGCGGTCACGGCGATGGCGCGGCCGAGGACGATCCACGACTTCTACGGCTTCTCCGACGAGCTGTTCGCGTTCGAGTACCCGGCGCCGGGCGACCCTGACGTCGCCGGCGAGATCGTCGAGGTCGCGAGGCCGGTCTGGGTCGGCCTCGACCACGACAGCTGGGGCCTCGACCACGGCACCTGGTCGGTGCTCGCCCACCTGTTCCCCGACGCCGACGTGCCGGTGATCCAGCTGTCGATCGATGCCACGAAGTCGGTCGGCGAGCACCTGGCGCTCGCCACGCAGCTGGCGCCGCTGCGCGAGGACGGCGTCTTGATCGTCGGCAGCGGCAACGTCGTGCACAACCTGCGGATGCTCACGTGGGGGCGCACCGACGGCTTCGACTGGGCCGACCGCTTCGACGACGCGGCGCGCGAGGTCGTGACCGAGCGACCGGGCGACGTGGCGTCGCTGACGTCGCACGACGACTTCCGAATGGCGGCGCCGACGCCGGACCACTTCGTTCCCCTGCTCTACACGGCCGGCCTCGCAGCAGCCGCTGGAGACCGAGCGAGGGTGACGTCGTTCAGCGAGGGCGCGACGATGGGCAGCATCTCGATGACGTCCTACCGCGTCGACGACTGAGCGCGACGAAACCGACCCCCTCCCGCCTCGCTGCGTGCGGCAGCATGCGGCGATGGCGATCGACGATCTCGGCCAGCTGATCGGCAGGTCCGTGCTCGTCAGCATCCGATACCTCGATGCCGACGGTGAGGTCGCATCCCGGCTCCAGTTCGCCGGCATCGTGACCGCGGTCGATCCCCTGGTCGAGATCGATCACGGCGACGACGTACCGTTCACGTTGCTGCCCGAGCCGGACGCGTTCGACCCGGCACCGCCGGGCGAGTACCGGCTGCGCGAGAGCGGCGAGACGGTCGTCGACCCCGACGTCACCTCGACCTGGACGGTCACACCGCCGCCATCGCGATCGCCACGACGGCGACGCGGTCGCCGGTGGTGCGACCCGGAGTTCAGGTTGCAGCTCGACCCGTGAGCGAGCGCGCTACTCGCGTGCGCCGACGAGATCGAGGAACCGCATGACGGCTTCGTCGGCGCGCCTGGCGATCGCTGCCTTCGAAGGAGGGCGCTCGCCGAGCAGGACGCGGATCTGGGTGTCCTGCACGACGAGGCCATAGAGGAGCGAGAAGGCGGCAGCGGGGTCGTCCGTGGCGAGGTGCCCCTCGTCGGCGAGCCGGGCGAGGTACTCCTCGACGATCGGACCCACCCGATGCCGGCCCGACTCGAGCAGGATCGCTGCGAGGTCCGGCGACGTCATCGACGCCCGGTTGAGCGCGACCGAGCGTTCGCTCGTCAACAGCGAGAGCAGACCGATCGCGTACCCCGTCAACGTGGCCTGCGGGTCACCGTCGCCGGCGAGGGCCGCATGGACCTGCTGCGCCGAGGCATCGGCGTTGTCGCGGATGACCGCCTCGAACAGACCCGGCTTGCTCCCGAACCACGAGTACAGCGTCTCCTTCGAGGCGCCGGCTCTCCGGGCGATGCCGAGCATCGTCACGCCGTCGTAGCCGTGCTCGAGCAGTTCGTCGAACGCGGCCTCGATCACCCGGTGCCGCCGCTCCTCTCGTTCGCCGGCTCGGGGCCGGCCCCGACGGCTCCCCCGGGTGGCTGTCGTCGTCGTTCGGTCGTTCATGGCAGATCCCTCTTGACAAATGTACCACACCGTACGATTATTCGTAATCGAACCCGGACGTACGATTCAGGAGGAACCATGACAACCATCGATCTCACGACGGATCCGGCCGGCACCGACTCGACCATCACGGATCCGGCATCACCGGCCGATGCGTCGCGCACCGCGCTGCTCGTCGGGCTGCTGCAGGCGCTCGTCGTCGCCAACCTCGTCCAGGTACTGGCCGGCTTCACCGGCGCCGACCCGAGCCCGCCCGCCGACGTGGTCCCGGGCATCGCGGCCACCGCGCTGCTGGGCATCGCCGCAGTGCCGATGGTGCGAGCCGGCGCACGGGCGGGCTACCGCCTCGGCATCGGCTTCTGCCTGGCGTCGATGGTCGGCATGGGCCCGCACAAGCTGTTCATGGCCGACGGCGGCGTCATCGCGCCGATGGCGCTGGTCGGGTTCGCACTCGAGGTCGCGTTCATCGTCGCGGCCGTTCGGACGCTGCGCGAGCTCCCATGAGCGCCGCACGGGTGACGCTGGCGGTGGCCACGCTGCTCGTGGGCCTGGCCGCCGGATTCTTCTTCACGTACGAGGCGTCGGTGACGCTCGGCCTCGCCGAGGTCGACGACGTCACGTACGTGAGGACGTTCCAGGCGATCAACGAAACGGTCCGCAACGCCTGGTTCGGCATCGTGTTCTTCGGCTCGGTGCCGGCACTCGTCGTCGCGGTTGCGGCGAACCGGCGTGAACCGGCGGTGCGCCTCGCACTGATCGGCGCGTCGCTCGTGCTCCACCTCGCGACGATCACGGTGACCGCGACCGGCAACCTGCCGCTCAACGACGATCTCGCCTCGTACGAGCAGGTCGATGCCACGAGCGCCGCCGCCGCACGGGCTGACTTCGAGAGCGACTGGAACCGGTTCAACCTGATCCGAGCGCTGACGAGCGGCGCCAGCTTCGCCTGCCTGGTCGCGTGCGCCCGAGGAGTCGTGCGCGACGACGAGGCCTGACACGGCGCTTCACGTGCGGCTCACGGGACCGACCGGGCCGCATCGGCATGGCGACCCAGCGTCGCCAGGACCACGACGAGGACGAACAGGCCGGGCACCATTGCGAAAGCCGCTCGGATACCGGCCTCGTCGGCGATGACGCCCAACGTGAGCGGCGCGAGCAGCAGGGAGCCGCCGGCGGCGATGAAGACGCGCGCCGCGGCGATGTCGGAGCGGTCGGGCGCCGTGTCGATCGCGAGCGACAGCAGCATCGGGAACAACATCGACATCCCGAGACCGCCGACGAGCAGCCCGCCGACGACCGGCAACACCGAGCTCGACGCCCAGAACAGCAAGATGCCGGCGAGTCCGACGGTGGCGGCGACGAGCAGCAGCGTGAAGGCGCTCTCGATCCGGGCTGCCCGTGCGCCGAGGAGGCGGCCGGCCAGCATCGCCCCGAAGAAGGCCGTCATGAGGAACGATGCCGCGCCCTCCGTCGTGCCGGCGACGTCGACGAGGTAGCCCGCACCCCAGACACCGATCGACCATTCGGCTGCGACCGCCGGCATGAGACCCGCCCAGAAGAACCAGTAGGCGCGTGGCAGCCGCCGGCGCCGCCCCGCTGCCGCGATGCTCGCCGGGCGCGGGAACGACTCGCCGGACCGGCGGACGGCGAGGCCACCCACGACGAGCAGCGGCACGACGAAGGCGGGCCGCCACCCGGCCCCGACGGCTACGAACGCGCCGATGAGCACGGCCGGCGCCACGCTGCCGATGCTCGCGGCGATGTTGATCTCGGTCAGGGCGACCTCGTGGTGGCGCGGATGGAGATCCGCAAGCGAGGCATGGCTCACGGCCAGCATGATGCTGCCCGACAGGCCGATCAGGAAGCTCCCCGCCAGGGTGACGGCGGCGTGCGGGCCGACCCCGATGAGGAGCGAGCCGGCGGCCACACCGGCGCCTCCGGACCAGAACGTCCGTGCGCGACCGCTGGCCCGCACGATCCGTGCGACCGACGATCCCGCCAGCACCGAGCCCGCAGCGATCGCGGTGTAGTGGAGCCCGCCGATCGTGCGGCTGATCCCCAGGTCGTCGCGCAGCGACGGCATCGCGGGACCGAGTGCGGCGATGGCGAAGCCGAGTGCGATCGACATGCTGTAGGTCAGCCAGGTCAACCGCTCCCGCGTGAACGCCACGGGGTCCCCGGCACCGAGCTCATGGTCCGTCTCCGTGACTCCGACGGTAGCTGGCGGCGTGCTCGGACGCCTGGGCCCGCGCCCGCTCCCGGCGACCACCTCCACCACCTCCACCACCGCTACTTCGAGCGCAACGACGGGAGCCGGCTGGTGCCGATCGACGTCCTGTTCGGCACGCACCACGACGGCACGGCGGAGGCGCACGGGCGGATGCGGGCGAGGCGGCGGTCGGGTCAACCTGCGGGGGCCTGACGAGGAGGGCGGGCGGTCGGCAGTCGAGCTCGACGCGCTGGACGAACACGGCGACGCCGGGTAGCAAGGAACCATGCCGCAGGGAAGCGCGTATCCGGGCCCGGCCGATGACCTCGAGGCGTATCGCGATCTCGTCGAGCGTCACGGTGATGCCGAGGTTCGCGGGGCGAAGAACCCGTACACCTCACGCAACGGCTGGATGACGAGCTTCCTCGACCCGGAGGGGCTGATCTGCCTGCGCCTCTCGGCCGACGAGCGCGCTGCCGTGATCGACGCCGGCGGCGGGGCGGTGCAGCAGTACGGGCGGAACATGCCCGACTTCGCGAGCGTGCCTCCCTCGGCCGGCGACGACGAGCTCGACGCGCTGTTCGCCACGAGCTGGGACCACGCCGGCACGCTGCCACCGAAGTAGGGGTTGAGCGGCGGTCTCGTCGACGGCTCGGTGGCGCTGCGATCGCCCGTGGCGATGAGCGAGACCGGTCGATCGATGTGAACCATACGCTGGGGTGTTGCCTCTCCGATCGAACACATGTACGATGCGTGCATGTCGGATCTCGAAGGCACTCCGGAGGAGGCGGCGGGAGGCCTGCTCGCTGACGATCCGGATGAGAAGCTGGCCGAGATCTGCGGCGTGCTGAACGCCTATCACGCCAAGCTCGTGGCCCACGTCGCGGGCCGGTTGGAGCGCGACGAGTGGCAGGGACATCGCATCCACTCCCCCACTCAGTGGGTGGCGTGGAAGACCGGGCTGTCGCCATCGCGGGCGAAGCAGATCGTGCAGATGGCCGAGCGGCGGGCGTCGTTCCCCGCCGTGACCGAGGCATTCGAGCGTGGCGAGCTGGCGGTCGACCAGGTCGACGTCGTCGTGTCGAGGGCACCGGCGTGGGCCGACGCACAGGTGGTCGAGTACGCCGCGACCACGACCGTGCACCAGCTCCGCTGCACGATGCGTGACCGGTTCTTCACCCCCGATCCCGACGAGGCGAACGCGGAGTCAGATGGCTCGGAGCCCGAGGAGGCGCCGGTCGACCGAGACCGCCTCTCGACCGGCGTCACCGATGATCACCGCTGGCGCATCAACGGTGAGCTCGGCCTCGACGACGGCGGCATCGTCGACGCGGCGCTGCGCGAGGCGAAGGACTCCCTGTTCGAGCGCGGCAACATCGACGCCACGTGGGCAGACGCGCTGGTCGAAGTCGCTCGGCGATCGCTCGACTCGGTCGAGTCACCGGCCCGGCGCGATCGCTTCCGCACGTGGTTCCACCTCGACGTGACCGACGGCGCGATGACCAACACCGGGGGCTGGCGGTTGCCCGACACCGTCCGTGATCACCTGCTGTGCGACGGCGTCGTCCAACCGGTGTGGGAGCAGGAAGGCCTACCGACGTCGGTCGGCCGCACCCAGCGCATCGTCCCCGACCGCACGAGGCGCGTCATCGAACGCCGCGACCGCGGCTGCCGGGTGCCGGGCTGCACGGCGACCCGATTCGTCGAGATCCACCACATCATCCACTGGCTCGACGGTGGCCCCACCGACACGTGGAACCTGGTCAGCCTCTGCCCGAAGCACCATCGTCTCCACCATCAGGGCGGGCTCGGGATCAAGGGCGACGCCGATGCTGAAGACGGTCTGTTGTTCACCGACGATCGTGGCAATGTGATCGAGCGTTGCGGTCGACCGAGGCCTCCCACCGATCCACCGGAGGTACCGGCGGGCCGGTACCTCCACCCCACCGGCGAACGCCTCGACATGCGATGGCTCGGCGACAACTGGATCCACCCCGACGAACTTCGGCGACGGCGCGAGGCGGCCGCGCCGCTCGAGCCGAAGCCGGATGAGATCTCCTGACGCTGTCCGACTCCGCTGCTCCTGCGGCTCGTCAATCGTGCGGACCCAGGAGGACCACACCGGCACACCCGCCGCCGAAGTACGCCGGGCGCACAGGGCGGGGGCTGTGGCACGATCGGCGGCGATGCCGGACGAGCCGTTCCAGATCTCGACGCCGCGATTGACGCTGCGGCCGTGGTGCGACTCGGACCGTTCCGTGTTCGCGAGGTTGCACGCGGACCCCGCGGTGATGGCTGACCTCGGCGGGCCGATCGACCGCCGACGCAGCGACGCCAAGCTCGACCGCTACGTCAGCATGTTCGACCGACACGGCCTGACGAGGTGGGCCGTCGATCGCTCGGACGGCAGCTTCCTCGGCTACGCCGGGATCATGCTCGTCGAGGGCGATCACCCGTTGGGCGTTCACCACGAGATCGGGTGGCGACTCCGACGCGCCGCCTGGGGCAAGGGCTACGCCACCGAGGCGGCGAGCGCAGCGTTGCACGACGCGTTCACGCGAGTGGGGCTGTCCGAGGTCCTCGCGTACACGTCGGTGGACAACGTCCGATCCCAGGCCGTCATGCGGCGACTCGAGCTGACGCGGGACCCCTCCCGCGACTTCACGGCGGTCTACGACGACATCGGCGAGTGGAACGGCCTCGTCTGGGTCGCCGATCCGAGCCGACTCACTACACCGACTTCGTCAGGCCGCCGTCGACCCTGAGGTTCTGGCCGGTGATGTAGCTGGACCTGTCGCTGACGAGGAATTCGATCACCTCGGACAGCTCCTCGACCCTCGCGTAGCGGCCGGCGGGGATGCGGGCGACACGATCCTCCTTCTCGGGGAGGCTGTCGATGAAGCCCGGCAGCACGTTGTTCATGCGCACGTTCTCGGCGGCGTACTTCGTGCTGAACAGCTTGGCGAAGTCGGCGAGGCCCGCACGGAAGACAGCAGAGGTCGGGAAGTCGGGGTCGGGCTCGAAGGCCGCGAACGTCGACACGTTGACGATCGAACCGCCGCCTTGCTCCTGCATGATCGGCGTCACGAGGCGGGTCATGCGAACGCAGTTGAGCAGGTAGTGGTCGAGGCCGGCGTGCCATTCCTGGTCGGTGATCTCGAGCACGTCGCCCTTCGGGCCGTGGCCGGCGCCGTTGACGACGCCGTCGATGCGGCCCCAGCGCTGCATCGCCTTGCCGACGAACATCTCCAGGTCGTGCGTGACGAGGTTCGAGCCGGTGAAAC
>JAAUYD010187518.1_pt1 | contig 42081 bp, 34 predicted proteins | sample 7278101 | NCBI WGS metagenome assembly JAAUYD01 (sample SAMN14350128, study PRJNA611818) | marine sediment metagenome | isolation source: surface marine sediment (0.6m) | place: French Polynesia: Moorea | collected 2018-08
AACCGTCATTGCGACCGAAGGGAAGCAATCCCAAAGACCTTGTGATTGCGTCGTTTCACTTCGTTCCACTCGCAATGACATACTATGGGTATGCCCCCGGACATGATATCAGTCATAAAAGGGAGCATCCCAATTTTTATGCAATACCCTAGAAGGGTATCGCTACACCAACAAAGCCCAGCGACCTGGGCTAAGAGAATTTTACAGCCGCGCAGGCAGGCTTGGTTCGTGTAGCCCCAGGCTTTAGCCTGAGGGCTTTTTAACTTATTCAATAACACCTTCAATAACACCGCCCACCTTATACCAATTGTGCTAAACGTTTTAACACCTTGACCACAGTATAAAGGTCATCTCGGCTATCTAAAGCAAACAAATCAGACAGAGCATATTTTGGCATTTCTCCTTGCACGAGTTTAATAAATCTAAATTCATTACCATTAGTCACAAACCCAAAACCAAGTTTTTCTGGAGTCAAATCCGCCAACATATAAGCCAATGCTTGGGGAATAGCCACCACTAGAGAATATGCAGCTCGTTTCGCTTCAATCACCAGCACCCAAAACGGCGGTTGAAACACCAAAATATCAATCCGTCCCCTAATAATTGTCCCCTCATCTTCTGAACAAATTTCAATTTCTTGCTCCGAGGCGATGTAAAAAGGTGGATGATAAAAACCCGCTAGCCGCAACAATGGGGAAAGCACCACCATTTTCACCACAGGTTCTAAAATTGGATATCGGGACAGATGTAAGTATTCCGCCTTCAGTTCATTGAGAGATTGCTGTTCTAAATCACTCAACTGAGGTAAATTATCCCGCCACTCCCGGAAAAAATCTTCATCATCCGCACGCTGTAATCCAAATTGTTCAATCAGTTGAGCAAGGGTGACATCTTTTCCCTGAATAACTTCAACCATAACCAAACTAAGTAATAAGTAATGAGTAATGAGTAATGAGTAATAGACTTAATCAACCTTCAGGCGATGCTCCACAGCAGTCGATAGGTGATCGCAAAAATATTTACAGTATAAATTTTACAAGTATATAACAAGATTTCTATGTAATTTCACTAATCTCATATTCTTGAGTTTAAACGCCGCAGTAGTTGCCACATCAACGGGTTTATCTTTAGTTTTGAGGAGTTGTGGCACAGCCATCTGGGGCTGTGCAATGGTCAGGTCCCGGATGCTTGCCTTACCCACAAGTAATGATTGTGACCATCAGGACTAATGGGACAAACCACTAGAATAAGGCTGCTTCAATGGCATTTAGGGCAGAATCTAAATTATCATTGACGATTTGGATATCAAACTCATCGGAGGCCTCAATTTCCGTTTCAGCCCGTAATAAACGACGAGCGATCGCAGCTTCCGAATCCTGTCCACGACTGCGTAATCTATTTTCTAGTTCATCTAAAGATGGCGGTAGTATAAAAATACTCAACATTTGGGGAAAAGTTGCGCGAATTTGTCTAGCCCCTTCCACCTCAATTTCTAGTACTACCAGTTGACCAGCATTGATTTGATTAATTACAGATGCACGGGGTGTACCGTAACAATTACCTGCAAATTCTGCCCACTCTAAAAATTCTCCTTCCCTTACCATCTGGTCGAATTTATGCCGGTCAATAAAGTAGTAATCTTTACCATCAACCTCCCCAGGACGGGGCGAGCGAGTTGTTGCCGATACTGAATAATATAATTCTGGATGTCGCTGGAGTAGCGATCGCATTAAAGTCCCCTTACCAACACCACTAGGACCAGTGAAAACAATTAATCTCCCAGGAGACGTAAATTTTTGAGTAGTATCACCACTATGGTTAGATAAAGCTTGTATCATCCGCTCAACCTGTAAATCAAAATCTGTAAAGAACTTATCCTTTAGTTTGCTGTCCTCAGGAATTGGCAGCTAGGTCAATAGATAATTCTGATATTACTGCGGATAGAAAAGAAGAAAGCAATTGTATTAATCAAATAATTTATCATGAACGATGCTATTGTCCTTGTGAAAAAGGTCAGCATACACTTATATAGTTCGGCAAGCCTCCGCATACAGAATTTCGCAAGTCAATGAGGTACAATATTACATAATAAAGCTAATGGTGGGATGGACATGCCTGCCCGTCCAAATGTACTTCACTAAAATGAGATATGCTGTAAATACTCAGGAGGCTATCATCAATCAATTAATTAATAATTAATTATCTACAGTATGGTGGTCGCGGGCAATCACAAAGCGGTTTGCTACGGTTTCCGGCTGAATTGCCGAGAGAACTACATGACTGGAATCGGTAATAATTACAGCCCGAGTTCGACGACCATAAGTTGCATCAATCAGCTGACCTTTCTCCCGTGCGTCGCTGATAATACGTTTAATCGGTGCAGACTCTGGACTGACAATGGCAACTACCCGGTTGGCAGACACAATGTTGCCAAAACCGATATTAATTAGCTGAATGTCCATAAAAAACTGACGCCAAAAGCGGTGTAAGGTAGGTACGCGAATAATCGCGTTTTCATAACTAACTATTTTCTCATGTTATCTTTAAAAAACTGGAGTTACAACGATTTAACTAACGTTAATATTAGTTTTTAATCATAATTGCTGTTTTATAACTAATTATCAAGGGAGTGGGTGAAAAATCTATCTAGAGGTATAGCTTTTTTTACCTGATATGAACTATTATCCCGCCACATTAATTTTGACGAATCCCAGGTGTTTAGATCCCCGACTTCTATTGCTAGGAATTGCTACCCCATGTGCGGATATTGATTGAGAAGTCGGGGATCTTTTACCTAGCCATCACCAACTAATGCAACGGACTACTAATGAATGACATAATTGTCCCATAAATTGAAACTAATTAAGTAACGGTGAGTCACCCCCCAATTACTCGGTTTATTAGCTTTTGGTTGATTTGAATTGATGGGCCTTCGTTGCGGCTTGCCATTTTTTTTGTAGCTGTTTAAAATCCACCCCTTGCCCACCGTAACGCCATTTTACATATGCTTGACAAATTTCATTGATGACTTCAGCAATATGTGGTGTATGGTGCTCAATCGAGGAATTAGCATATTCTAAAGGTGTTTGTGAAGGATGCTTGCCTAAACCTTGATTACTTGTCCATCGCAGCATTTGTTGATAAATACTTTCCATGGGCGGTAACTTTTTCAAAGCTAGGCGATAACGCCAATTTTTCCACTGTTCCCAACCTAACCAGCCACAAAAAGCTGTTGTGGTGGCTACGGCTAAACCAGCGATTGTTCCAAACCATCCTTGGGCAAATAAGCCAAAAAACCAGGATATAGCGCCAACAATCAGGCCAAATAGATTTCCAAATACGTAATTTAATAAACCCGTGACTGGAGAAGGTAGCCAGCCAGCAACCCATTGCCAAAATTGGCGGAGAACGCTAAATGTTTGGGTTTCTTCTATGGAAGGAGGAATTAAAGGATGGTTAGGAATGGGATCAAAGGCAAACCAACCATATTTGGGAAAATAAACCTCTGTCATTGCATAAGCATCTGTGTTACGGACAACATACATACCTGTGAAGGGATTAAACTGTCCTGGTGCAAATCCTGCTACAAGTCTTGCGGGAATACCGATAGAGCGTAGCATTATTGTTAACACAGTGGAGAAGTGGTCTGGATATCCACCTTTTTGCTTAAATAGAAAGGTTTCTACTAAGTCCTCTTCTTTCTCTATGTGGGGTAAGTCCAAGGGATTCTGGGGGAGAGAATAGTTTTGTTTGAGGTACTGAGCTAAATAGAGAACCTGTTCGTAGGTGGAATCTAGATTTTTTTCCGATTTGGCTACCTGTTGTTGATTGTAGTTAGCCAGGATTTCTTCCGTTTGTTGTTTAACTTTTGCTGCAATTGCTTCTGGTACTTGCAGGTAGTAATCTTTAATATCCTGGGGATATTTACTGGAGGCTTTCCTTAACAAAGTGCGATCACGGTAGGGCACTTCTGAAACGACTGTGTATGTTAGACCCTCTGATAATCCTACCGGGGAGCGCAAACCACCTTCCTTATCTACAGCAATTACCTCGGTGGGAAAGTATAATTTTTTCGGATAAGACATTGCCGGAATCAGGTTTGGTAAATCTGATACCATGGTGTAGGTTTGTACTATGTCTTTACTTTTACCAGTAAATAAAGGCAGTTTTAATACTGTTTGGTAAGACCAAGGTGGTCGTTTGAGACGTTTGACTTCATCGTTGCGAGAAACCTTCCACCCTTTCCCAGTATATTGATCGAATGCCAGCACTCGCCAGAAACCTGCTGCTTGTGATCGCACCCGCATTACCACCTTGGGTTTCATCTCGCCCCGCAGATTTTGGTTAATCTCACTATTAAACCCGTAATAAAAATTATTATCTACTTTACCTGGTTCGCCAGATTCACCTTGCCCTGTAACATTCTCACCATTCTCACCGCCATCGCCATTTTTACCTTGACGGACATAACCAGGGTTAACAATTTTTCTGCCTGTAAAATCCCCTTGAATTTCAATGGGGGAACTAACAGGAAAAGTCTGTAATTGATATCCAGGCAAACGGGGCAAAACTGCAAAAATTGCTAGCCCTAAGCCGACAATTAAACTAAACAATAAAGCATAGGATGGTAAAGCAGAAAGAATTTTTTTGCCTTTTCCTTGTTTCTGCTTGTCCTGGACATACTTCAAACCCAATCGAGAGCGATAATCTAAAACTAAAGTAGGAATAGCCGCGCCTAAAAAGAACAACAGTGCTGGTGCAAAAGCTAAAGTTTGACTGAGGGTAGCCGCAACCCCAATCAGAATCAAACCAATGACAATAGAATAGCCCAAATCCTTACGACGGGGCATATCAAAACTATGTAATACCTGGAGTTGAATTAATAATTCAGCTAATACCAACCGCGTATCATTTAGCTGTCCCACCATTCGCCCAAAGAACGCACCCAGTGCAATTAACATTCCAATGGCGATACAAAACTTGACTGGAATATTGCGATCGCGACAACTATAATAACTCCAACTAGAACCCGCGACACTCAGTGGCACCGCCCATAGACTTAACTGGGTTTCGGCAGCAATATCCGTTGCCACAACACCTATAATTACCATTGCCAGGACTAAAGCCCGTAAAGCAATTGAACTTTCTACTTCTATCGCAGACGATAAAGATTTATGCGATCGCCAATTTGAAGAATTTGCACCTAAAGGTAGATGCCAACGCCGTTTCATCCTGGTAAATTTCAACATTTCGATGATCAAGCAGCCGATGGGTGGGTAATAAAAAACGATTATGTAGACGCCCTAATGACCGCTTTTATAAACCAGAATAAACTTCAAACCCAGGATCGTCATCTGCAAAAACACGGCGTTGATCGACCAAAACGCTAGCAGCCGGAAGTCTTAATATATTAAATGGTCGGTATTAAATGGTCGGTGTAATTGCAAATAACAGTGCTTGTTGCTCAATTCCTTCTAATTCAATTGCCAAGGTATAGTTTTGCTTACTTTGAGTGCAAGACAATTCCATACTCAACAATCCTGGATGATCGGATTGTGCCATGGCATGGGCATCATGCCCCTGTAACTTGACAACTCCCTTAGTAGGTAACTCAGTTTGTACCACTAAATTTGTCTGTTGGTCGCGAAATTGTAATTCTACCTGTATAGATAATTCTCCTACACTAGTCAACCATTGTCTTTGTACCACTGGATTAGTGGCAGAAACATTCAAATTAAGATTCTCTAGCAGCTGTTTGGCTGCTAACAAAGACAATGCCATTTGTTGACGTGGCTGTAATTGAGAATAATCACTTTCCCCATTTGCCACCATTGTCAAGGATTCTGACGAACGAGAAGAAGTACTTCTGAGTACTAATCCTGCTAAATTGTTCAAATCCTGGGAATTATCGGGGAATAAGCTCTCCACTGCCCGAACCAATTTTGCCCCTAACGGTAGTGAAGACGCAAGTAACCCTTGACACTTTGCCAGTAATTCCTGAAAAACCTTGTCTGGCATGGAAGTCGGCAAATTCAGTTTGTATTGTTGTGCAGTCCATCCCCAAGCTGGAACAAAATTCAGTGATGGGTTGTCTACACAATCTGGGTACTCTTGTAATTGTGACTCCCAGGGAAATAGAGGTGGTTGGTTTTCTACTTGAATTTGTAGCCGACGTTTCAAGACGGCTTGGAAACGTTCTTGCACAGTAGGAATATCTCCTAGTTGAAAGGTTTCGGGTGTTTGTACCGACTCAAAATCGCCAACCATTGGCTTGGCGGCGGTTTTAAGAAAGTTGTCTACCCGGTTAACTTCCTTGCTTTCTAATCCAGTACCCCCAGAATTATCGGCAATATCTGCCAACAATATATTGAGTAACTGGTATTGCAAGGATTCTGAGTCACTATTCATGAGTAGATGCACCCTATCCGGACATTAAAGAGTTACGAATTTCCCAAGCTTGTTCGAGAATTTTAAACCAGCGTTTTTGCAGTTGAGCCATAGATAGGCCTAATGTTTTAGCAATTTTTTCATCTGGCTGTCCTTGTTGTTTCAAATCTAATAGAGAACGTTGGGTATCGTCCAGTTTTTTGGTATATATTTCCCATTCTTGAGGAGTTAATCCTAAATTCGTCTTTAAATCGGCTTCTAACCACTCGTGAACTAACTCCCAACGGTGCAATAAAGCGAATCTAATTAAGTGATATTTGAAGCGTTGTTGTAAGTAATCTCGCTGACGAGAAGTTAATCCCAAAATATTCTCAATTTCCTGTGCTGACAGGTCTTGGAGACGTAAAGAAAAATAGTCTGCACAATCAGATTGTTGTTTTTCTTCCAGATAACTCATCAATTCCGTCACTACCACAGAACGCAGGCTTTCTTCTTGGGGTTCTGGCTCTACTTGTGTGGCCATGGCGCTACGCAACTGTTGTACCGCCGGATCTTCCCAAGTCCCATCAGATTCACCGCTACTACCTTCTGCTGCCCGCTCTATATCTACACAGGTTTCTGGTGGTTGCTGTTGGGAGAAGGTTTGTGCGCGCAGAATAATCAACTGTTGTTGACGACCAGGTAACGGTATGCGTCGTTTCCCATAACGCTCCGTAAATGCCATGTACTCTGATAGTTCCAGCAGAGTTCGGGGGCGATAAGTTGCAGGTAATTGACTTTCTCGGCGGAAAGCATTTAAAGATTCTAAGTAGAAGCCTTGTAAAAAATCTTCGATGACAGTCAGTCGTCCTTGATAACTCAATTGTCTTTGGGGAGAGTTAATATAGCGATAGATGATAGCACTTAGGGTACTGTGTAGTTCAACTCTGCCCCGATTCGACCCCAATTGATAGTATCTTATACACTGTTGTAGGCGATGCTTGGCTAGGGTCATCGCCGAACTGGCTATAGCTCCGGAAGCTTGAATGCGTTTACTCTCAGTACAAATCCGGTTTACTTCCGCAGTAATCCGGTTTGCCACATCATGGCAATTCTGCTGTGAAGCATTAGTTAGTTGCTTAAGCTCCTGGAATAGGAGTTGAAATATCGCCTCCACGCCAATTGATTTTTCTCCCTGAATAGTTGTGGTTGCGGCTAAGTTCATAGTCTCGTGATTCAAAAGACCCTTACATAACTTAATAAAAACCTGTGACTACAGGTCTTGGGCTAAGGGTTTTGCTTTGGGTATAAGCTAAATACACCTTAATCCTGTGGATGAGGAATTCAATTGTATTATCACTCCCTACTATTGTTTGATTGTTCATCTGCCGTAACATACAGTTATAGCTAATAATTAGGAGTTATTTACAGATCGTGATGGATCTAGATATACAAATTCAATCACTCATTGACGATGCACCCCAAGATGGTATAACTCCACAACTGATAGCAGCAATTGCTCCAGTTCTGAACGCGATCGCTCAACAGTTACGCCATCACCAATATTACATTCTCCAAAACCTAGAAAAATCTTGGTTTGTAACTACATTAAGTAATCGTACCAATTCCGCACTACAAAAGCGCGTTATTTATGCTTTTCCTAGCTTAAAAGATGTTTCAATTGATTCATATTCTGGGTTAGATACCCAAGTTACTGCTGTGCTAATGCCTGTAGTTCATATTTTGTTTCAATTGGTGGCTTTAGAGTCCGTAGACAGTATAGTATTTATAGAAACACCAAATACAGATACTGACTGTGTAGAAATACGGCGATCAAAATTACAGCAGCAAATTCAACAACAGCTCAAAAACGCACCTCCCACTAGCTATAATTCTCCTGATATTGCCTAAAAATAGTTCGCGCAGTTAGTCAATATTATAAAGTACTGGTATTATTTTAACCTTCTAACACAGGGTAATGTAAATAAACAAAAATTTGCACAAACTTAAGGATTTACCCCTAGAGAAAATTTCATTAGGGAACGGCAGATAAGTTGTCAATTATCAATGTCCCTAATGAATGATGACTAAATACACTGGTGCGGACTAGCAAAAACTTGATGATGAACAATTTTTGAACTTTGTCTTTTGTCTTTTGACTTTTGACTTTTGAATTTCCCATAACCATAATAGCTATGGTCGCCCCCTAAATGAAGACTGTGCCGTCCACACAGTTAAATGACTCACCTGACGTGACAATTTATGCTTCTCAAGACTCCAGTTAGTAAAGTCGGCTTAAAACATAATTTGCTAGATTGATCAGAGTTTGGCGGGGTTGGGAAGACGGAATCACTTCAATATGCTCAACAGCTATTTTGGCGTGATGAGTTGCTAATTCCCTGGAACGCTCTATACCTTGGCTATCTTCAATTAAGTTCATTGCTTGTTCTAAATCTCCCTGTTGGGCAAACTCCCTCTCAATCAGCACCTCCAAATAAGGTTGCTCTTCTAAAGCAAACAACACCGGTGCTGTGAGGTTCCCACTTTTGAGATCCGAGCCAGCAGGCTTACCCAAGGTATCACTTGAACTGGTGAAGTCTAATATATCATCCACAATTTGGAATGCTAGACCCAAATGACGACCATAACTATATAAATGTTCGGCTATTTCTGGAGATACATTACTTAATACCCCCGCAGCTTTAGAACTGTTGGCTATCAATGAAGCTGTTTTGTAATAACTCTTTTGTAAATAAATATCTAAAGAGGTACCAGTCTCAAAGCGATTTAATCCTTGCTGAATTTCCCCAGCTGCCAGATCCATAATCACTTCTGATAATAATTTCACCACCTCCAAATTGTCTAGATTAGCTAAATACCAAGAAGATTGGGCAAACAAAAAATCTCCTGCTAAAACAGCTATACGATTGCCGAATAGGCTGTGGACCGTAGGTACACCACGGCGGATCTCGGATTCATCCACAACATCATCATGTACTAAGCTAGCTGTGTGAATCATTTCTGTAATTTCAGCTAAACGTCGATGACGTGGAGTAATATCTAGTTCGGGCATTGTTGCCCGCGATATCAGCAGTACTATAGCAGGTCTAATACGCTTTCCACCCGCACCAAATAGGTGTTCGGCTGCGGCATAAAGAATTGGATGACGATTTCCCACTAACTGCTTGAGATTCTCTGCTAGTATCTGCAGGTCTGCTTCCACAGGGGAAAATAGAGATGTGGCTGGGGTCATGGATTGGCGGACTCTGGCTTAGGTTACGAAAGTTTACATATCCTTTATTCATTTTAAGATAACCCAGTGCCAGTGCACAATTTTCGTTAGGGAATATTGCTGATGTGGTGTATCCCAAAGGATAGAAGGCTTTTTAGCTACTTTTTGTCGAAGTCTGGCAAACCCTTTAACCCCTATGACTGTTGCTATGTATGGCAATTAAAAATAGCGAATCGCAGTTGGGTGTGAGTGGATAAAATAAAGTATTTAATTAAGTGCTATATTTATTCATCATTACTTATTAATTTATTTTAATGTTTTGTATTTATCAATACTTTATTTTTTCCCGAATTATGATATCAATATCCACACAGTTTTTATTCAGCAATTATAGATTTTAATTTCAAAGTTAAATATTGCTAATATGGGGTTAGGTGGTTAATCTTTAAGTTTTGAGTTGCTTGGTTTGGAATTGGCAAATACTTGCTGGTGGGCAAGAGTATAGCCTGTCTTATAGGATTATCAATTGTGTTATTGAGGCTGCGATCAAAATTATAGATCGAGTTCAAACGTGGGAAAACTGTGGTGATTTAGCCAATAATCTTCAGAATAAGGCTTTGTATAGGTTTCTCAGGTCTGAGATCAAGAAAAGATTTTGTAAATTTACGTAGAGCTTGCTGAGAAACTTACAATTTAGATAAATATTCTACTTTGGTAGATGGATGTAGTCGAGATGGTACGTGACATTAGCACTAATGACAGCTCGGGCTAATCAAAAACTGCTTTATTTGTCATTCTTTAAGTAGATATACTCTACTTTTCTTGCATTCATCGAACTAATTCCAAATTTAGCTAAAAAATCAAACAAAAAGTCAACATATTTGTGTTAGTCTGGGACTAAGGGATTTCAATCTTTTTGTTGATATTCATCCCGAGGAGCAAAAAAACCAATTAGGTGTTTTTACTTTCTCGGTATAATGAATTTAAATAGAATAATTGCCAGCAAAGTCAAATAACTATTTATTTGACTTACTCTGGAGTATGCGAACCTCAAGGCTAGGAGTTATGCGCTACCCCTAGGGTAGATTGCTGTATTTCTTCGCCGCACCTGGGGCCTTAACTTGCTCATGGTAGTAAGAGGTGCGTGCAAGTTTTAGTGGACTAGGTAGATTACTGGAAATAAGTGTGAAATTCGCTTTGTGCTTATTGAGTACTATTCTCAGTTATAGTCCGCAGAGACAAAATATTTATTTGGGTCGGAGAGCAATTGCACTCTGGCATAAAACTTTATGTGGGAAAAGCTATCAAGTACGAGTTTGGATAGCGTGGGTTTTCCTATTTGTTTGATTTTCGTTTGAGACAAGTGCTGGGAGAAAAATGGTTGGTGGAAAGATGCTTATGTTGATGTTTATTTTAGCTTCGGGATATTTGTTTGCAGTTTATATATTGTTAGCTATAGCCAAGCATAGTAGTAAAAGAACTGGGAGTTCGGATATAAGCTCAATGAATGGGGTTCAATCTCAGTCAGATATTTCAGTGACTCAACAGGTGAGTGAAGTTATCAATAATCCAGAGTCGTTACTCAATATTCAGTAGCTAACAATATTCAATAGCTAATCAGAAATAGGCGGGAACTGGCAATTGCTGAAAAACTCGATCTAGGTCGAATGGTTTTTCCATTACCAGTAAGTCGCTTATTTCATCGTGAATTTATAAAATACCGTACTTAGGACTCGTAACTTGAGTTACTAGTCCTTTTTGGCGTGGAAGATTGTAGTGTTGGTAAAACTAACCTTCTCTACCATGGGAGTACAACCTAGCCATTGCATGGAAGATTGGGCGAATTGTTGAGAGCAACCGCTAACAGCAAAGCGGGTTGGTAGTGGTGGCTGGGAATTTTTTAAGCCTAGGAGGTCTAATTCTTGGGTACAAGCAGCTACTACATGAACAGCAGGATCGATGAGTTGCACATGATCGGGAAGTAGCGATCGCAACACTGGTGCCAGATGGGGATAATGGGTACAGCCATATATTAAGGTATCAATTTCTTTTTCTAGTAGTGGTTCTAAATAAGAACGTGCTACCTGGGTTGTATAAGGATCGTGAATGCGGTTTTGTTCAATTAAGGGTACAAATTCCGGACAACCGACTTGCCAGACTTCCACATCAGCAGCAATTTCCCGAATTGCCTGTTTATAAGCATTACTTTTGGCCGTTGCGGGAGTAGCAATCACCCCCACTCGCTTACCTACCTGGATGGCCGCCTTTGCTCCTGGCAAAATTAAACCTAGGATGGGAATATTATATTCTGTACGCACTACTTCTAGGGCTAAGGCAGAACTGGTATTACAGGCCATAATTACCATTTTTACCCCTTGTTTTTGCATCCATTCCAAGATTTCCCGCACAAACTGCAAAATTTCTGCTTGGGAGCGAATGCCATAGGGGAGCCGTGCTGTGTCCCCAAAATAAATAATAGATTCATGGGGGAGTTGTTGGTACAGTTGTCTGAGTACTGTTAAACCGCCAACACCACTATCAAAGATGCCAATGGGAGCACCTTGGGGTTCTTGAGTGTTAAAAGAGGGAAGATTGCCTTCAAAGTTGGTGGAAGATGAAAACACAAGCAAATTTTGATTTTAGTTTTTTGATTAAGATACAGGATTAATTGGGCAATTTCATACCTCCTAACTAGCACATTTTATAACCCTTATATAGCAAAGCTTTTAGTCGTCCTTAAAAAATGTGCTAGTTTCATTTGTTGCTAGCGGCGACAACAACGCGGCTAGTCGGAGGCTCATATCTTGCACCTGTACTTTAGAAGGGTGAACGGCAGTTTGCTTATGCCGGGAAACCCTTTCGGTAGTTGTTCATGGGGGCACACTACCTCACCGCCGCAACTGCCTCGGCTATACAAACAAAGCCTGCGTAGGCAGGCTATAAACCCTGATTTTTCCTGTTATTGATAAAAATATGTGTTTATTGATAACATTAAAAAACAGTATTAATACTTTGGTACAAGATGTTAGATACTCAATCATAAACTCTCGACTCAATTGATCGTTTTATGAATAGTTTTATGTTGGTATTAGTTGCCTGGTAATTATTGCTATTTTTATCTTTGCCTTAAGTATTCTAAAATACCATTAGCAATAGCTTCTCCCATCTGCTTTTGGTATTCTGGATTACGTAGTCGGGCACTATCCTCCGTACCTGTGACAAAACCTGTTTCGACTAAAATGGCAGGCATGGTATTTTTTCGCAGTACGTAAAATCTGGCTCTTTTTACCCCTCGATTCCTAAGATTGCCGATCCTACCAATTATATTGTTCTGAACTGCTTGAGCTAAACCCTTACTTTGGGGAGAATAAAAAAATGTTTCTATTCCACTGACATGGGGACGGTTAGCTACAGCATTGGCATGGATACTGACAAATAAATTGGTGTTAGCTTTTCGGGACATTTGTACTCTGGCAGGGAGGGTAACAAAATAGTCTGAATCTCGGGTAAGTAATACTTGAACCCCATTTTGTGATAAGACAGAGGCGACTGTTCTACTAACGGATAGAACTATATCCTTTTCTAATAATCTGCCAATTCCCACTGCACCGGAATCTCTGCCACCATGTCCAGGGTCAATCATAATCGTTACTCGTCTTCTTGGTAAGGGGCTCGAAGGTCGGGAAATAGGTTTATTGGTAATTTTTCTGGGTATGGGTTGGGATTTTGGCGGTGGTGTCAGACCGAATATGGGCTGGGATAAAGGATTTCTCGCCATGGAGGAACGTCGCAAATTGACCGAGATAAAGCGATCGCCAATTTGGTTTAATCTACCAATGGATACTCTGCTGGCTGGTTGTACCAACACAACTACGGTACGAGGATCTTGTTGCTGTAGACGTATGCGAAGCAGGGGACTATCGGCATTTAATTTAGGCCCTTCAACGTTTTTGCCTAACTTGGCATTATTAAGGACAATCCGATACAAACCCGTCGTTCTATCCCAACCACCATCGGCAACTAAATTGCGATCGCCTCTAATAACTAGTTGGGTTCCAGTGGGGTTTAATTTAACAGACTGAATAGTACTAATAGATGATGCATCTAACTGTGTTAATCGAGAATTGTTAACAGTTGTATTAATAGGTGCTAATTGACTAGTAGTGGTGTTAGTATTTCTCTTAACGACATTGAAGTTATAAACTTCTCTGGGAGCAAAAGCCTGGGTCTTTAGCTTTGGTTGTGGTAATTGTACAGACCAATTGCTAGCAGTAACTCCCACAAATTTGACCTTTTTTGGATCCAGGGTATATCCAGGACTAAGTTCTAGAACCAAACGAGTTGTTTGGGAGTTGAATTGTGCTACACGAATAGCGCGAATAGCTCCCCTCATAGGTTGAGTGATTGGGTTCTGTCCTAATTCAGTTCCAGGTAAATCAATCACCAAGCGCGTGGGATTGAAAACAAGTTGTGCTTGGGGTTGGACATCACCGATAGTATTAATTTCTAATCGGTTTTGGCTAGCATCGAAACGCCAAGATTTCAATCTAGCCGCAGCAGCAGGCGCAGATAGCACCAACATAGTAATAACGGTGCCAGGTACTAACCAATGTATTTTCACAGCCTTTTCTCCTAGTTCCCATTGATTGACGATGTCGTTTTAGTTAGCCTCCTGCACCAGGGGCTTCGCTAATAGTTATCAGTGTCCTTAGAGATGGGAGCATCCCATAATCCGCAGACAGTCTTCACTTTTACGTAGCTTCAGAGCACTTTCTATTTACCTTAGTATTGAGCTGTCATCAACAACTCCTCACAGCTCTAAGCCATCAACATTCAGCCACCAATGCCAGATGCATGGGGTTGGACATCGTCCTGGCAATTATTATTCTTGCTATCGGCACAGAAAAATTGTATCTGCAAAGTATAATAGTACACTAAAATTAGGCAAAAGAATGGACTTATATAGTCAATTCCAAGTAATAATGCGGATTCCGGTTAAATTTGATTTTTTATTTGGCTATTCCACAATAGTAATTCTTCGGTAATTGCCATAGAAATTTGATTATGGTTATTGCTACAATGGGGTTGGTAGTGTATAGCGATTGCGCTAAAACATCGCTCATTGAATCACGAATCTCCCGTAACCTGGCGATATAGCGGGGAGAGCTTAAACTTAACCTTTTCTTAACCATAAATTAATATTGAATTTGTTAACTTAATACTGATTCACTTTTTGTTGCAACATTTGAACCTCCCAATACCTCCAGTTTATGTATGGTTTTGGGGGGGATTATTTATTAGAATCTTATTTAATTGAGTTTACCAAGTGTTTTCCCCAAAAAAATCCTTGATTTTAGAGAATGCCAAATCTTACTTGTTGGAGCAAGTTGTAGTTGTGGCTAATCAAATAGATAGCAGCTCACAACATTTATTTGCAGCACTGCAAGGTTTGGGAGACTTGGGTTTACTAGCCTTGGGTTTGCCTAAATCCTGGGGAGGAAAAGAAGTCGAGGAGCAAACTTTTAATGATTTTCAGGAACTAATAGCAAGATACTCTGGTGCTTTAGTTTTCTTGCAAACTCAACATCAAAGTGCAGTGAAGATGATTGTCGCTAGCCGTAATTCCAGCCTCCAAGAAAAATATTTACCCTATATGGAAAATGGTAAATGTTTAATGGGTGTAGGCTTTTCTCAATTACGACGAATGGGTAAACCAACCATTACAGCCTTACCCGTACCGGGGGGATATGAATTAAATGGGGTTGTGCCTTGGGTGACGGGATATGGTATGTTTTCAGAGTTTATCGTTGCTGCTACCCTACCAGATGGTTGTGCTGTGTTTGGGATTGTCCCTTTTCAAGAAATTCATCAATTATCAACAGGTACAAGGATGACATTTTCTGCTCCTGCAAGGTTAGCAGCCATGACATCAACTAATACAGTTAGCGCCACTGTCTGCCAATATTTTTTACCTGAAGGGCAAGTAGTTTCCACTAAACCTGCTGGTTGGATTCATGAGAATGACAAAAAAAATGTGCTGCGTGCCAGTTTTGTGGCGACAGGGTGTGGGATGGCAGGATTGGATGTGATGGAAGCGGTATCACAGCAAAAATCGTTGCCATTTATTGTTGATGCTTTGACATCTCTCAAACAAGAACTGCATCACTGTCGTCATGCCATTCGGAAAATGCAACAGCATCCAGAAGGGGAATTGTCTGAAAAATTACGACTGAGAAGTTGGGCGATTGAATTAGCAAACCGGATTGCCCATGCAGCAGTTACTGTTTCTGGCGGTGCAGCTAACTATAGTCATCATCAAGCACAGCGTATTTACAGAGAAGCTTTGGTATTTACTGTTACGGGTCAAACTACTGCGGTAATGGCAGCTACTTTAGAACGTCTGGTGAGAAGGGAGATTTGCAAGTAATAAGTAATAAGTAATGAGTAATGAGTAATGAGTAATGAGTAATGAGTAATGAGTAATGAGTAATAAGTAATCAAGACTTAGGCAATTGTCACAATACACGGGTGCTGCGTGGCACAAAAAGCTGATTATTGCGTTCACAATCAAGCAAAGTGTCACAGCACCCTACAAGAAAATATGCCAGTTGCGTAAGTCCAAAATCCAAAATCTAAAATCCAAAATCTAAAATAGTATTGATGTTCGCACAGACACCTTATTATGCAAATATATCAAGTTATTGCTGAAGCGATCGCTAAACCACCAATTCCCCACGAACCAGCTAAACAATCACTGAAAGCTTGGGCAATGTATTGTCTTCGGGATAAGGGCTTTAAGGTTGTTTATGCCCAAAATGCTGACTTTGCCATTGAACCCAAGGGTGGAAATAAGTTGTATTTTAAAGTGACAGAGAATACAGCAGATTTAGATCCAAAATTAGGCTGGATAGTTTGGGATAGTAGTACCAAAAATGCCAGCCTGATTCCACCAGAAGTTATTTAGGCGGACATAATATCAGTTTTCTGAACTACCCCATGCTTGAAAGCAGGGGCTACCCCGCCGTTGAGTTCCTGGTGTCCATTGTTGGATGAATTTTGAGATAGAGGAATCTCAATGACAAACTCTGTTCCTTCTCCTGGCTCAGAGTGACAATAAAGTTTACCACCATGTTTCTCTGTGATAATTTGGTAACTGATGGATAGACCTAAACCAGTACCTTTACCTACAGGCTTGGTGGTAAAGAATGGGTCAAAAATATGGGAATACATTTCTTTGCTCATTCCCACACCATTGTCACTAATGGAAATTTCTACCCACTCTTGATTAATAGTTGAGGTAGAGATGCGGATTCTAGCAGGTTTGGCTTTGATTTCTTCTGCAGTTCGCTTTTGGTTATATTCTTCTAAAGCATCGATGGCATTTGCTAGTAAATTCATCAATACTTGATTGAGTTGACCAGGATAACATTCTACTAGGGGTAATTGGTCATAATCCTTAACAATTTGAATGTCAGCAGATTTAGATGCTTCCTTAAGCCGATTTTTTAAAATCATTAAGGTGCTATCAATACCCTCGTGAATATCAACTCGTTTAAATTCGGCTTCGTCTAAACGGGAAAAGTTACGTAATGAGGAAATAATCTCACAAATACGATCTGTTCCTGTCTGCATAGACTGGAACAAATTAGGTAAATCTTCTAAGATGTAATTTATTTCTATGGTATCCAAAAATTGCTTAACTTTTCGTACTGGTTCTGGGTAATTCTGCTGGTAAAGCCGCAATGCCTCCACTAGGTCTTTATTATATTGTTGGGCATGTTCTAAATTACCTTGAATGAAGCTAATGGGGTTATTAATTTCATGGGCTACCCCTGCAACTAATTGTCCCAAAGAAGCCATTTTTTCCGATTGAATGATTTGAATCTGAGCTTTTTGTAAATCCTTCAAGGTTTGGGTTAATTGTTCTGCTTGTTCGCGAGTTTGACTTAATAGGTTAGCTTGACTGAGGGCAACGCTCAATTGAGTTGCAACTTGGGTGATAAATTTTATTTCTCCTTCTTGCCAATTGCGGGTTTGACTGCATTGATGGACGCACAAAAGTCCCCACAACTTGTCTCCTTCCATCAACGGAAAAACTACATGTGCCTTAATTTGAAACCTTTCTAAAGCTTCCTGGTAGCATTTCTGGAACCCAGCCTGGGAAACATCGGCAACAGATTGCAGTCGTCCTTCAGCATATTGGGAAGCATATTGTTCGCCAAAATAATTGTCATCCATTTGAAAACCTAAAGCAGGTTCAAATTCCGGTAGCACATCTTCGGCAATAAATTCCCCGCGACAAAAGTTACTATCGGGATTTAAACGGAAGACTCCGACTCTATCTGCACCAAGGGAACGCCGCAATTCTTGAGCAGTAGTTTGGAAAATTGTGTCTAAATCTAAGGACTCTCGAATTTTCGCCACCACATCAAAGAGAATCTGCTGTTGCTGAGATGATTGATGCATTGCTTCAGCGCGGGTTTGAGTTTGGGAGAGTAAATTGGCACTTTGAATGGCAACTCCCAACTGATTGGCTACTTGGGCTAAAAATTCCACTTCTATATTATCCCATTGGTGGGATTGGGAATGTTGATATGCTCCTAAAAGTCCCCATAATTTGCGTCCGACAAAAATTGGAGTTAAAGCATAGGCACGGATTTTAAATTGCTCTAAAATATCCAAGTGACAACGGGTATGTCCGGCTTGATAGATATCGTTGACAGCAAAGCTTTCATTGTTGCGGTAGCGTCCACCTTTAGTCTCCTGTAGATGGGTATCTTCCCAGAGTAATTTTTTGCCAAAGGGGTTGCTTTCCATCCACTGAATTTCTGCAATGCCAAAATGGCTGATAAATTCCCCACTCCAGTCTTCATTAAAACGATAGACTCCCACTCGCTCCACTTGTAAAAGTTGGCACAATTCTTGACAAGTAGTTTGCAAAATCATCTCAATATTGGAAAAAGAGCGAATCTTGGTGACTACATCAGTCAAAGCCCGTTGTCTGGCGATTGCTTTAGAAAAGGCGATTGTTTGTCTTTTGGATTGTTCTAATAGTTCTGCTTGTTGGATTGCAACCCCAAATTGTGCTCCTATCTGGGAGAGAAATTCAACTTCGTAATCTATCCATTGACGAGTACTGGTATGTTGGTAAGCTGCTAGTAATCCCCACAGTTTGGGGCCGATAAATATGGGTACTAGGGCATAGGCACGAATTTTAAATTGCTCTAAAATATCAAGGTGGCAACGGCTATGGCCTGCTGCATAGATATCTGCAACGGCGAATGTTTCATTGTTGCGATAGCGTCCACCTTTAGTTTCTTGCAAGTGGGTGTCTTGCCAAACTAAATTCTTGCCAAAGGGATTGGTGTTTTGCCATTGGGATTCAACGGTGCCAAAGTGACTAATAAACTCACCACTCCAATCTTCATTAAAGCGATAAATAGCAGCTCTTTCTAGATTTAGTAACTTACATAATTCTTGGCAAGTAGTATCAAAAATGATTTTGGTATTGAGGGATGAACGAATTTTATTCATCACTTCCATGAGAGCGCGCTGCCGTGCTACGGAGTTTTGTAAATCTGCAGGGCCCTGTTTGGATTTTTCTAGGGTTTGTGCTTGTTGCATTGCCAGTCCCAAATGGCTTGCTGCTTGGGTGAGAAATTCTACTTCATCTTCTAACCACTGACGGGGTTGAGAATGTTGATAGGCAGCAAGTAAACCCCACAATTTGCGGCCAATAAAAATTGGGGCAATGGCATAAGCACGAATCTTAAACTGTTCGAGTACTTCTAAATGACAGCGTGAATGTCCTGCTTGGAAAATATCGGCCACAGCAAATGGCTCATTGCAGCGATACCTTCCCCCTTGAGTATCTTGCAGGTGAGTATCTTCCCAAACTGGATTTTCCCCAAAAACACTAATCTCATTCCAGGGGACACGGGCAAATCCCAATTCATTGACAAATTCACCACCCCAATTTTCATTAAAGCGATAAATTGCCATTCTTTCAACATTTAACAACCAGCAAATTTCTTGGCAGGTGGTTTGACAAAGGGACTGTAAATCTACAGATAGGCGAATTTTACCAATAATTCTATTTAAAAGTTTTTGATATTCCCAAGTCCGCTTTAGTTTCTCTTGGCAATCTTGGGGAGTGGTATTTGCTGATTCCTGAAGATATTGTGACATAGCGAGGAAAATTAAGGGTCAATCTCTTACCTTATGTTTCCCAATTCAGTAGTAAAAATGACCAGTTCGGTATCAATTATGAAATCGCCGTCAACTGTCAGATGAGGTGATGAGGTGATGAGGTGATGAGGTGATGAGGAGCTAATGAGGAGTAATATCATGTCCAGCAAATCACCCATACTATCAAGTCCGGCTAATTAATTAGGGCTTGCTGAAAAAGTCTTTAGGTGAGGGTAGGGAACAGGTGACAGGGGACAGGGGACAGTTTTAGCTTCTTCATTTTTTATTTTTTTGTCATCAAAAATTGTATAGATGCAAGAATTTTAAACATAAAATTTGAATTTTCTTGCACCTCCTTCCTCAAACAATAGTCTCAAACAATTGATAAATTAATGTTTTATATTTATTCAGCAGACCCTAATTACGATATAATCCAATTGAAAAGATGGCGAACCTTACTCATTACTCATTACTCATTACTCATTACTCATTACCCACAAGTAACAGTATTAATTGTTCTTAATAATTCCTGCGCCGTACAGGGTTTGGATAAAACTGCTTTCACCCCCATGTTTTGTACCTCGGCGATTTTGCCATCGCCCATTAATCCACTAATGGCAATAATTTTTACATGGGGATTAATTTTTTGTAATGTACGGATAGCGATGATTCCATCTAAATGGGGCATGAGCATATCCAGTAATACTAAACTAATATCTTGTTGATGTTTGGCATACAAGGAAACAGCTTCCACCCCATCCTTGGCTGTGAGGACGCGATAATTATGTTGTTCTAAAGATGCTCTGGTAATTTCCCGAATTACGGCTTCGTCATCCACGACTAAAATTAATTCACTCCTACCATTGAGGGGAATAATAGCTCGACATGGAGGGGGCATTTCATGTTTAGTTAAGGAAGGTAAATAAATCTGAAATTGGGTACCTTTACCTTCGCAACTATGCATATTCACAAAACCACCATGATTTTTTATAATACCTAATGCTGTGGAAAGTCCCAAGCCTGTACCTTCACCGACTGTTTTGGTGGTAAAGAAAGGTTCAAATATGCGTTCTTGAATGTTAATAGGTATACCCATACCTGTATCTTCCACTGTAATCGCAATATAACTGCCTGCCTTGGCATCTATATTGCTCTGGGCATATTGTTCATCAATCACTCTATTTTCAGCATAAATACGTAAATATCCCCCATCAGGCATGGCATCACGGGCATTGACAACTAAATTCATCAACACCTGATGTATCTGGGTAGGATCTCCAGCAACCATCCACAAATCTGTTTGGATATCTGCGTGGCAAATAATGGATTTGGGAAATGTTTGGGTAATAATTTGCTCGATTTCTGCTAGGAGTTGTTGTGCTTGGATGATGGTATGTTTACCTTCTACACCACGGGCAAAGGATAATACTTGTTGAACCAGACTAGCCCCTCGTTTGACATTATTTTCTAGCATTTGCAATAGTGGTTGATGCTGCTGCTGGGGGAATTTCATCTGCAACATCTGCACTGACATTAAAATTGGGGAGAGGACATTATTCAAATCGTGGGCAATACCACCGGCTAAGGTGCCAATACTTTCCAAACGTTGCGATCGCAATAATTGTATCTCTAATTGCTTTTTCTGGGTAATTTCTGTATTGACAATAAACATAGATTTAGGATTACCATTGTCATCCCTGACTAAAGTCCAGCGACTTTCAACAATAATTTCCTCACCTTCTTTGGTTATTTGGGACAATTCCCCCAGCCAGGAACCATATTCCATGACTTGGGATTTAACATCTTCCCATTGGGTGGATGTTTCTTGGTACAATAGTTTAAATGCTTTTTTACCTAAAGCCTCCTGGGATTGCCAATGATAAATTTTGGCTGCCCCTTGATTCCAAAATAAAATAGTACCTTCAATATCCTCAACTAAGATCCCATCTACAGCAATATCTAACAGTGCTGCTTGTTCGCTAATTTTTTGTTCTGCTAGTTTTTGCTGGGTAATATCTCGCGTTACCGCTAAATGTAAGAACTCTCCATTTAATTCATTGATGAGGGGGACAGAATGGGTTTCCATCCAGCGACGAGTACCTTTAAACCCAACAAATTCAAATTGTAAATTCCCTTTATGTCCTTGGCATACTCTTTGGTGCAAGGAGGCAAAGGCTTTTCTATACTCTGGTACAATTGTCTTATAAACTGATTTACCCACTAAAACATCTGCACTTTCCACCTCCATCATTTCTAAACCAAAGGCATTTATTTCTAAGAGGATACCTTCCTTGGCAATTAGTTTAATGCATTCTGGTTCCGCATCAATCATTGCTCGTAAACGGTTCTCACTTTGGCGTAGAGCTAGTTCCGTGCGCTTGAGCCTAGTAATGTAATCCCTGAGAGAGTGGTAAAGTAAAATCACTAAACCAATATCAACAAAGGTGGCAATGAAAAATACCGCCATATTTTTGTTAAAATTAGCTTGCGATCGTTGGACTTTTTGTTCCAGTAAATTTTGTTCCTCTGTCAAATAATTTTCTAGCCAGGTTTGAATCTGCCGACTTTCTTGCTGATTTTGCTGGGATTTAATGATTTTTACTACCCCATTCCAGCCTTTGTGTTTGCCAACTTCTACTTCTGTTTGCAGAGTCTCTAGGCGTTGATTAACTTTTTGTTTTAATAACAAAAACCAGTGCTTTTTCTTCGCAGAATTAGTAGTTAAACTCCGTAATTTGTCAAGACTTTTAGTAGTATTTTTTTTAGCTGTCACATAAGCCTGAAAATCCTTAATATCTGCAGTCAGTAAATAGTTACGCTGGGCTATTTCCGTATCCTGGAAATGGGACAGAAAGCTTCCCAATTGGGCGATTACCTCATGGGAGGAGGTAACAGCTTTTTGGTTATGGATTAAATCAATTGTATTGCCATAGAAGATGGCAGCGTTAGTAAAAACCACTACTAATGCCAATACAAATAATAATGTCAGCTTTCGGATGCTAAACTTCATCATGCAAAGACATATGGCGGTTGTTTGTCAGAGATTGCTGTGAATAGGGTGCTTTTGCTTTGACCATAGGTTTTGCATATAAAATTCCCACATCATCACCAAAATGTCTAACAATCTATAAGTTAACATCGTCACGACACAAACATATTGAGTAGTTCTACTCCCCAAAATATGTATAATCAACGATAGACACTGGTCAATGTGTAGCATTATATTCACAATCTCAGTACCCCTAATTCACAAGCATTAGCAAGCAGGATTCAAAGCATAGAGCCTTGATTCTATTCCCTTGAAGAATATAATACTCTCTTAAATATTCAGGTGAAAAAGTAATTTTAACTACATTTAAACAATACAATTATGTTTGTATGTAACCTTTATATTTTAATTTTCTTGACTAACTCAAGCTGCGGGTTTGACAGTGCAAGAGGTCGAGGACGAATTGCTAAGTGTTTGTGATAAAATAAATCGTGCTTTGCAGGTGTAATTCAATTAAATGCTTCAAATGCAGCGAAGCATATTTAACAAGAATTGAATAAAACCCGGTGCGGAGGGGCATCCCGTATCGTTAATAAAGCTCATCGAGTATCCTATGCAATAGCAGGAGTTGGTGAGAAACCCACAGTGTACGCTTGCGTCAGTGTGGGAGGTGTCACGTTACAGGCTTCCTACTTTTTGGGATCGAGCTACCATGTAAAATGCTGCTAACACCCAAGCTAAGACAGTTTTATAGAAAATACAGAGTCAAAATGGCGAAACGCATACAGTTAGTTTTAAATCAAGATATCAGCAAGCTGGGAAAATTCGGTGACTTGGTAGAAGTTGCTCCAGGTTATGCACGCAATTACCTGATTCCCAAAAATTTGGCAATTCATGCTACCCCTGGTATTCTCAAACAGGTAGAACGTAAGCGGGAAAAGGAACGCCAACGTCAGTTAGAATTGAAGCAACAAGCATTAGAGCAACAAGCTATTTTAGAAAAAGCTGGTGCTTTTAAAATTGCTAAACAGGCTGGTGAAGCGGATTCAATTTTCGGTACTGTTACTACCCAAGATGTGGCAGATGTAATCCAAGGTGCTATTAATGTGGAAGTGGATAGACGGGGTATCACCATTCCCGATATTAGTAGTTTGGGTACCTATGAAGCAGAAATTAAGCTACATTCGGAAGTGATAGCAAAAGTCAACATTGAAGTTGTAGCTAGTTAAATCGGTTATTTTTGTAGGGTGGGTACTGCTGCTCACCTTATCAAGAACAGGGTATGGGGTGTGGGGTTACCGAAAGAATAAATACCCATACCCTATTTCAAGCCCCTAGCTTTAGACATGGAGTCATATCATGTTCGGTTAAACAGTTATCATAAAAGCTCACGCTCCAGGCGCTCCAGACGCAACAGAGAATAAGGAGTTTTTATCGTAACTAATTACCCGGACATGATATTAATCGTTCAATCCAAAATCCAAAATCCAAAATCCAAAATCCAAAATTGAATGACTGGTTCCTCTAAGTCTGAGAATCCCCCAGAAGCTTTGTTTCCCCAGAAGGATATACAATTAACCATCCACCCAATTATGGAACAGAGTTTCGCCATGATTGATGGTGAAATTGGCGAACACAACTTTACCCCTGAAGAATATGCAATTGTTCGTCGAGTGATTCACAGTACTGCGGACTTTGATTTTAAACAATTAATCGAGTTCTCTCCCAACGCCATCCCATCTGGAATTGAGGGAATTATTCAGGGAGTGCCCATAATTACTGATGTGGGGATGGTAAAACAAGGAATTGCAGGGTTATTAGCTCAAACCTTTGGTAATCAGTTAATTAGTGCCGTAGAAGTTGCCCAAGATGCACTTCCAGGAAAAACTCGCACGGAAACAGGTTTATTGGAGTGTTATCGTCAATTCCCAGAGGGAATTTTTGTCATTGGTAATGCCCCCACGGCTTTATTAGCACTTTGCTGTGAGTTAAAAACTGCGTCCGTATTACCGGCTTTAGTAATTGGCGCTCCCGTTGGTTTTATTTCTGTGGTGGAATCCAAAACTGCATTGGGGCAAACACCGGTAAATCAAGTGGTTGTGAAAGGACGTAAGGGTGGTTCCCCCGTGGCAGCAGCAATTTTCAATGCTTTAATAGTTCTAGCAGTGGAAAAATTAAAATCTTAAACCGACTCCACCTTGAATCGAGAAAGCGGTAGCACTACTATCACGATAGGCATCAAAAGCGATAATCGCATTACCAAAAATGACAGTATTGCTATTGGGAACCATATAATCCACACCTGGTTGCAAGGCAAAACTAACTTTATTACCCACGGGAGAAGCTGTATTACCGCCAGCTAAGACTAATCCTGCTCCTAAATAAGCGTCAGTCTGCCAATTAAGTGGTACATCATAGGAAACCGTGGGAACTACGGCAGTATTTTTACCGATTAAAGCTTGAGCTCGTAAAGAAGCAGGGACTTTCAGCAGTTTATAACGGGCAGCTACTACTCCTCCCACCTGGGAGTCTTTAGTAATACCCACCGTAGGGCCAACCCCTACATAGCTACCATAGGCAACCTGCGCCGATGCTGGTTGCATATTAGCGATCGCTATTAAGGATACACTAGCTGCTAGCCCTGAAACTAAATTTTGCGAAAATTTCATGGTGATGTCACTCCTCACACTACTTTCCATAGTCATAACTCATCTTGTGACCATTTTCTATCAAAATATAATGGGAGGGTGAGAACCCCTGAGTTTTGAACCAGGGGATGAAACCCGACTCATATCATGTCCGGTTAAAGACTTATCATTAGGACTGCAAGGGGGCAGGCTTCGGCCGTGAGCTCAGCCGAACGGGGAAGAAAGAGTTTTGGTGATTTTTGCATAGATGGCAATATCATAAGTAATCAGGCGGACATGATATTACTCCTACAGCATACTTACAAAAAAAGACAGGAGGCGGTGCAAATTATTTTTCATTTGGACTGTCTTCTGAATGCTTCATAATATTTTTTATATGCTGTAGGCGAAAGCTGGCTATTTTCCCGGGTTTGATGGTAACACTTTCTGTGGTTGGTAAATTCTCTGGCTCGGATAAAGAACGCTCTAATAAATCCACAGAATGAACTATGCTCAATCCTAAATCGCTCTGTAAGCTCAATTTAGCTGTTTCTCCTTGGCATTCGTAACAACGCAGAATCCATTGCTGGTTATCTTCCTCTGCTTGCTTAAATGCCATCAAGATTAAATTTTCTGCTGATAAGTCCAAGAATTTACCTATGGGGGATAAAGCCTTTTTATTCTCTACCTGGGGTGAAGTGTTGATAAAAACTTGCAATGGTACATTCAATTCATAACCCCTTCTAACGGTTTGGGCTGTTTGCCAATTACCACCATGGGGATATATGGCATAGGTAAATTCATGGCTGCCTCTATCTGCGGCAAACTCTGGCCAGTTTGGACTTCTGAGCAAGGTTAGTCTCAGTTGATTGGGCTGGCTGTCATAACCATATTTGCAATCGTTGAGTAGACTCACACCATAATCATTTTGGGTTTCCCATCCGGATTGAATGCCTTCTTCAGTCAAGTCAGCCCACCGTAAAGCCGGTACTTCCCACTTGGCTTTTTCTTCTGGAGTTTGGGGTTTGGTGGAACGGCGAATGGTTCCGCAGGGGATTTCATAGGTAGCAAATTCTGCTTGGATGTTGAGGGGGAATGCTGCTTTCACCAATACTTGAGATTCTTGCCAATCAACGGTTGTGGCTATTTTCAGTACAGGGGATGCACATTGGAGGATGTAATCGCAGCAAAAATCTGATTTACCTATGGTTCTAATAATTCTGACTCTAGTTTGCACCGAACCACTTTCGAGAATTTCAATGGATTGTAGTGCTGCTGATGGTAGGGGATGGTTTTTGTAGTTGGGGTCTATGTTCCATGCATCCCAATATTGTCCCCTATCTTGAAATGAATGTAGTTGATTACCTCCTCCCTGAGCAATTATTTCCCTTTGATTAACTTTGTCAAATACACTGCTTAAGTTGCCTGTTTCTTCATCAACGATCGCTCGCAAATATTCATTTTCTAAGACCAATTCAGGGTCTGAAAATTCTACTTGTGTTGATAATTCTATTTTGGTATTTTTATAATGCGGGCTTGTATTGTCTGCTTTTGCCCCTAGGGGAGATAACCAAAAAAGATGGTAACCCACAGCAGGAATATTTTTGGCTAGAAATAATAGTTTACCATCCGCACCTATTTGCACAGGTTGGACTTGTCCTTCGGTATCAATAATTTGCCATGCTGTTGGAGTTTCTGTAATTTCAGGTAGAGAAACAGCAACCACTTCCGAACGCTCCCAGTTGAGGGCATTGAAAACAACAACGGATAGACTCTGGGGGTGTGGTGGTTGTGGTAAATTAATTTGGGATGCGATCGCATTTAAGGATTGTTGTAAAATTTCCGTACCCACCCGTTCCACTTGTTGCCATTCTGGTAGAGCATCTTGGTAAACTTCACCGATGGAGGAACCAGGGAGAATATCGTGGAATTGGTTAAATAAAACTTGTTTCCAAGCTGCTTCTATCTCTGCTTTGGGATATGTAACACCAGTAGTGATGGTGGCCAAGGAAGCAAATAATTCCCCTTGATATAAGAGATTTTCACACTTGCGATTCCAGCGTTTTTGGTCTGCATGGCTAGTGTAGCATCCACGATGGAATTCTAGATATAGCTCGTCGTCCCATATGGGGAAAGTGTGGGGAGTGTGGGGGGATTTGTGTTCTTGACCGTTTTTATCTCCAGTCAGTTCCTGTGTGGGTGTGATTTGCTGTAAATACTTTTCGGCAGTGGTAAATTCTAGGGGTGGTAAATAAGGAGAATTTTGCCAACGGCGGGCAATTTCTAACATATCACGGGTGGGACCACCACCATGATCCCCCACACCAGCTAGCCACAGGGATGATTTTAAACCTGTTTGGGTCTGCCATTCACAATCATAGGCTGCCATCTTCACAGGATCGATACCTTCACCAATGGGAGCAGACATGAGACTCAACACTTGACTTCCATCAGGCGATCGCCACCAGAAAAATCCGTGGGGAAATATGGTAGTATCATTCCAGCGCAGTTTTTGGGTAACAAAATATTCCACCCCTCCCTGGGTGAGAAATTGGGGTAAAGTCCAACAAAAGCCAAAACTATCGGGAACCCAAACCACTGTTGATAGTTTGCCAAATTTTTCCATCCCATAGCGTTGTCCATAAAGTAATTGCCGCACAATGGATTCCCCAGAAATTAAATTCAAATCTGGTTCAATCCAAAAACTACCCACTACCTCCCACATCCCGGCGTTGATAGCAGCTTGAATCCGTGCAAATAAATCGGGACGGTGTTGTTCTATCCATGCATAAACAGCAGGGGTAGAATGGCAAAAAGTTAGCTCTGGAAAATCCTGTTGTAACTGCAATACCGACTCAAAAGTATTTTGGGCTGCGTTCCAAGTTTCACTCACCCGCCATAACCATGCCATGTCTAAATGTGCATGGCTCAAAAGATAGATTTTTGATTGGGGATGGAAAATTTCTGCTTTGATTAAGCGATCGCGTAGTAAAGTTAAGGAGCGATCGATTTCTACTTTGGATAAACCTACACCATCAATCTCTCGAACCATTGCAGCTAAAATATCCAACCTTTCTGGTGCAAATGTTTCTAGATACTGTCCTATTACCGCCAGTTCATCAGCTACAAACCCTGGTTCTGGGGAATTATTATCAGTAGACTCGTAAACTAACCTGGAACCCATCAAAGCTCCATCACAATGTCCTGGACTTACCAAGCGCAGGGTAACAGTAAATTCATCCCCTGGATGCACCGACTTACTAAGTAACACCCTAGGGGAAAAATCAAATAAATCTCCCTCGGCTGCTAACTCCCCATTCACATATACTTGAGCATTATCAGCCCACCAAACCAACGCCAACCTTACCGATAAGCCAGTGAGCTGATAGCCATGTAAATTCGGGGGAATAACTATATTTTGCCCCAACCAGATAACTTTTCGGCCTTCACCCCAAACAATATGTCCCTTAGGGTTAAGTTGAGATACACTCCAACTAGCGACATCATCTGCTGTGATATGACTAATTTCCCAATCATCTGCACACCATCGCCAACCAGAGTCAATATCAGCCTGATTGTAAGAGCGTAACCTGGCAATAGCATCTGAGATAATTTTTGCATTTGCTGATGATACTGGCATATTCATTGGAGTTACCACTTATCAGTTATAATTTTCCCCCAGAGCCTGGAGTATGGAATTTATTTTCTCAAGATACCGATTACTTTTTGATATTCTTTTCGTTAAAATCAGATTTTAATACCAATTGTGATTAATTGTCATTAATATAAATATTGCACTCACAGTAGCAAAAATACTTTAACATCTGGGCTTTGCTCAATGTTGCAGCTGGACGAAGCCGAAGATTTAAACTTAACCTATATTTATAGTTAGATTTACCAATTTTTTCTATTGTGTAGCGGGAGTCTGATGTATTCAGGACTTACGCAAGTGTCACAATCAGTGGTTGATGGGTGACGCTACAAGTATCATTACTACGTTCAAATCTTTTCGCAACGTCACACACCCTACAAAAAATATGCCAGCTGCGTAAGTCCTAGTATTATTACATGGTAATTAACCGAAATATATGGTAATTCCCGGTAATAACTTCTTACTTCAACGGGAGCATGGGAGCGGCTATCCCGAGTGGAAGCTTAGGCGCTACATCCTAACGCCTTCACACTTTATAGCTGCATTCAAATCCCTATCTGAGCTCAAGCCACAATTATCACAATCAAAAATCCGTTGGGATAATTTCAATACTGATTATCCAACAATGGGCGGCTGTTCCATGATTATATAGCTATTGACAACCCAGATAGAAAAAAAGTAATAGAGGAGTTGATAGATTGTTTCGAGGAGAAATAGCTAGAAATTAACACTTATTCACTCTCTTATCATTAACTCATATCATGTCCGGGGGCATACCCATAGTATGTCATTGCGAGTGGAACGAAGTGAAACGACGCAATCACAAGGTCTTTGGGATTGCTCCCCTTCGGTCGCAATGACGGTTATTTAAACGGACATGATATCACAGCAAAACGACATCTGAATCCTCAACCCACTACCATGCCTTCCACCAACTACGAACGATATCAAAGCCGACTGTTTAACTTTTTCCATCAGCAAACGCGACGCTGGGGTGAAACAGTTCAACGCGCCACTCGCCATGTTAAAGTTAAGGCCAACTGGTCCCTAGAAGCACTAATGCATTCCGCTGTGCTGATGATGCGGAAAGTGATAGAATCCCGTGGGAAAAGATTAAAGCCAGGAAACAATCCAGATAATTCATCAACTTCCACAGAATACACTGAGATTCAAAAACAAGAATTAATTGATAGTCAAGGTAATCTCAACCCATCACTCCCTAACCCTGCTGACAATCAAACAACCGGAATTGAGACACAAACATTACCTCCTCCCCAAGGAGCCATCGCCTTTTTTGATACAGCGATCGCTAAATTTGAATCCAACGCTTTAGTACCATTTTCCCAAGCTAGTGGAGGATTCTTGTCATTGATACAAAGGCAGTTCAAAATCTTTGTTTATGGGGAAAAAACAGTTAAAACGACTGCAAAAAAGCCAAAAAGTGAATTTCCAGAATTAATTTCCACCACACTTAATTCCTTATTTATTCGCAATCAAAATAATACAGATAAATTACGTATAAATTCTGATAAAGAAATTCCTTCTACTCCTCTTCCCTCCCAAAAATCATCAACTCCGAACCTAGAAAGCCAAGAAATTGTAGATCCGTGGCTTACCCTCGATGACTTGTTTGGTAATTCCCAGGAAACACCACCAGAAGAACAAAAGGTACAAACAAATAATAATCCTCCTCACACATCAAAAAAATCCCTGCAAACTTGGCCCAACCGCTACCAACAGCTTGTACAACAGCCAGAAGCAGATATTGAATTAGTCAAACAGCAACCACCAAGCATCAATATCGCCCCCGCAACAACATCTGAATTAGACACCACCAATAATAATCAACTCGAAGCCAACCCAGACTTTATCGAAACCCAAGCCAAAATGGTTGGTTATACTCAACACCCCCTAGAGAAAATTTTGGAATGGTTAGATAACAGTATGCTGTGGTTAGAAGAAAAAATCATCACAGTATTTAATTTTATCCAGAAATTGTGGCGGAAAAAATAAATAGATAACCATTAATCTGAATTCTTGATATGACGTAATTTATCGAATATCCTTAATCACTGGAGTTTAGACTCCAAACCATTGTGGTGAATAGCATACACTCGGTTATAGTTTTCTAGTTCTGCTTTTCCTACTGTCACAATCAGGTTATTCCTATTTTTATTCACATTCTAGTTTTATTTTATACAACGTAACAAGCATTTGGCGATCGCTAAACTTACATCTTCGATAAATAATTAAGAATATCAATAAAGCATTAATTTTTCTCAATTGTTTTTGAGTAAATAAAAATTTCCCATGGTTGTGTTCGCATATATAACGAAGACGTGCGGAGATTGTATACAAAAGTAGTATTAGGAACCACCGTAATTGTGGTTCCTTAGATAGAAAAAAATGACTTATTGATTCACTAACGACCAGCACAGATAGCGTGACGAATCTTGCAATAGCGCCCATTCTTACTGCACTGTACTAGGGCATTCACCTGTGCCTTCCAGTAAGTATTTCTTGCCCATCCAGAGGCTCGATTACTAGCACTAGCTAAAGCAACACAGGTATTACGTCCTGTGATCACGACTCTACAATCAGTTGTACCGGAATAACGCCTACATTGTCTTAAAGCGGCTCTAGAGGCAGCAGTCCGTGTTGCATAATTTTTACCATAGCCAGTTGAGCCAGTAGAGCGAGAGTAAGCAATGGCAACATAGTTCGTAGCAGCCAGAGCAGTTTCGGCACTGAGCGCCACAACAGGGGCTACTAAAGCAATAGTAGCAGCGAGTTTCTTTAGTTTTATTTGTATCATCACCAGTACTAATTATTTTTTAATTAGGTTGTGGGTACTATTTAAATAGCCAATTTATAGATAAACAAAAAAATAGCATACTGGCACAAACAAAAGTTGCCATTTATACAAAACTTTATTGAAAGTTTATGTAATAAACGCAGATAATGAATTTTGTTTAATAGGCATTGTGCCTCATGGTATGTAACATTCCAGGTCAAATTGACTTTGCTCAATCATTTAATAGTTATGGAGTAACTGTGGTTGATATTAAAAGTTTTAGGAGGGAAAAAGGAAGATTTTCAGAATTTCGCTATTCTATTGCTGGAAGTTAGAAATATGATGAATTGATCATGAGCAAGCAAATAGAGGTTCTAACTGATAAAGCGGCATTAGTAGCAAGGGCATTAGAGCTGATATTATCTAGAATAGAAACAGCCATTCAACAACGGGGTCAATTCACCATTGCCTTATCCGGTGGTAGCACACCTAAACCGTTGTATGAAGCGATCGCTCAACAAAAATTGCCCTGGGATAAAATTCATGTTTTTTGGGGAGATGAGCGTTATGTGCCACCAAATCACCCAGATAGTAACGAATTGATGGCACGGGATGCATGGTTAAATAAAGTTGATATTCCAGCAGCAAATATCCACCCCATGCCCACAGACGATGCCGAACCCGCATCGGCAGCAGCCAGGTGTGAAAAGCATCTGCTTAACTTTTTTAACATCTCCCCAGGAAGTTTCCCCGCTTTAGATGTAGTGTTATTAGGGATGGGTGATGATGCCCATACTGCATCACTGTTTCCCCATACGGAAGCATTAAAAGTAAGCGATCGCTTAATTACTGTGGGTAATAAGGATGGAAATCAACGTCTAACCTTCACCTACCCATTTATTAACGCTGCTCGCTGCGTTATGTTTGTCGTAGGGGGCGCAAACAAAAGACCAGCCTTAGCTCAAGTCTTTGCGCCGGAAGCAGATAATTTCCAATACCCATCTCGCCTAATACAACCCCAAGGTGAACTTTGGTGGCTACTAGATGCGGCAGCAGGTTCAGAGCTCAAACCCTAAATGCCAAATCAGTAATTGTTAAAATTCAAAGCTAGAGCTGTGCCTCTGCTTGCCAGCACTATGTTTACGATGATCTTGCACAAAGGCTTAATTCCATGATCGTCTGTCCAAATTGTAATCACCCCAATCCAGATGGCGCTGTCCAATGTGAAGCGTGCTATACACCCTTACCCTCCACTACTAATTGTCCCAGTTGTGGCGCAACTGTGCAGGCAGATGCCGCCTTTTGTGGTCAATGTGGGTTTAATCTCCATGCTGGAAGTAACAATACTGCTGCTACGGTAGCTCCTGATATTCCTGTGGAGGCACCACCGTTAACTACTCCCGATCCACTGGTACAACCACAACCATTAGTTGTAACAGCACCAGCAACTCCTAGTGTTCCAGAAGCACCACCTGCACCACCAACTGTCGTTGCAGTTAATACGCCAGCAGGTTCTACTGAAAGCAGTCCTCCTGTCCCCGCACCTGCACCGGCACCAGAACCAGTAGCAGCACCGGAACCTGCACCCGCACCGGCACCGGCACCGGAACCAGTGGCAGCAGAAGAACCTGCGCCCGCACCAGAACCAGTGGCAGTAGAGGAACCTGCACCCGCACCAGAACCTGCACCCGCACCAGAACCAGTGGCAGCAGAAGAACCTGCACCCGCACCAGAACCTGCACCGGAACCAGAACCAGTGGCAGCAGAAGAACCTGCACCCGCACCGGAACCTGCACCGGAACCAGAACCAGTGGCAGCAGAAGAACCTGCACCCGCACCGGAACCAGAACCAGTGGCCGCAGCACCTGTAACACTTGCTAAAACACAATTACAGCAAGTAACAGCAATACTGGCTCATGTCCAAAGCGAACAACAAATTGAGTTACCGCAAAATTTATCTGTGATTCATATCGGCAAACCGAATGACAGAATTCCTCCAGATATAGATGTTTCAGGGTTTCCTAATTCTGAAATCGTCTCTCGAATTCATGCAGATATTCGGGTGGAAGCCGACTCCCACTACATTGAAGATGTAGGCAGTTCTAATGGTACATACATTAACAATTTGCCACTTTTACCTGGAAATAGGCATAAACTGCGACCAGGCGATCGCATCAGCCTAGGAAAAGGAGATTTGATGACATTTTTGTTTCAATTCTCTTAAATTCAGATAAGCGTGCAAAGAAAGAAAGTGACTAACACGTGATTACACTAATTCTCCTGAATCCCCTGCAATCCCTGCCCCCTCAAAGTTGGACTTTTGAGGACAAACCAGTTATTCACATTGGACGTTCGACGGACAACGATGTTGTTTTATACAGTGCTGTTGTTTCCCGCCGTCACGTTGAGTTACGAAAAGTAAATGATAATTGGGAAATTGTAAGTTTGGGTGCGAATGGAACCTTCCTCAATGGAGAGCAGATTCAACAGATACCACTGAGCGATCGAATCGTCCTGCGTCTAGCTCGCTCTGGTCCGCAAATCCAAATTCGTTTGGGAATCTTAACCTTGGAAGAAATACGCGAATCCATTTCTGAGCATTACTCCCAAGCTGCCAGTACTGAGTCGTAAGGGGTAGGAGTAAGAATATTTACAAGCACAATATGCAGTCAGTATTCAGGAGAGAGATGTAAAAACTAGCAAGTTCATTCATACTAGTTCCCTGTATGCTTTGGGGTTTAACTTCCTTAAGAGGCTAGGCCATAGCTGCCATTCATAGAAACCAATGACTTTCACTCTTCATAATTTTAATTTCCCCACGTTTATTTATGTTATTTCCACAAATTATTTTGGGGATTTTTATTAATTATTGTGTGTGTCTAGGTGTAAAAACTACATAATTGATGTGTCCTATTCTCAGCATTTGTTCGACCAAGTAATCCATTGACACGGCATCCCAGAGACAATTGCTATAGTTGGATTAATTGTGTAGGAAGACAATCTATGAGAGAGCCAGGGAAAAATTTTGAATTCTTGCTTAACAATCAAGCGCCGCCAGCTATTGAGCGTATGGGATTTAATTGGTTAATGGCTGCGGCGCTTGTTACTGTGGCATTGTGGCAAATTCCCCAAGGAGATTATATTCTTTATCCCTTCACCATTCTGGCCACATGGTTCCATGAAATGGGTCATGGTTTAGCTGCAATTATCTTGGGAGGAGATTTCCATAAATTAGAAATTTATGGCAATGGTTCTGGAGTTGCTGCTTATAGTGGCAGACTATATTTAGGTTCCATTGGTAGGGCTTTGGTTGCAGCAGCAGGGCCTATGGGACCACCCATTGCTGGTGCCGGATTAATTTTGGCTTCCCGCAGCTTTGCGACGGCTTCCTTATGTTTGAAAATTTTAGGCGGTTTTCTGCTATTCTCAGTGCTAATTTGGGTGCGATCGCTATTTGGCATAGTCGCGATTACTTTGCTGGGTTTAATTATTCTCGGTATTTCCCTAAAAGCTCCCAAATGGCTCCAAGGATTTGTTGTGCAATTTCTGGGGGTACAAGCTTGTATTAGCACATACCACCAACTAAATTATTTATTTAGTAGCAATGCTGGAGGTCTTGGTTTATCTGATACTGCCCAAATCCAAAGGCAATTGTTCTTACCTTACTGGTTTTGGGGTGGATTAATGGCGATCGCATCTTTGGTCATTTTGGTGCAAAGTCTCCGTATTGCATACCATGGCCATTCTAACTAATTGATAATCCAGACCTGACTTGAATTATTAAACATTTGTTCATAATAGGATAGAAGCAAAAAAGGAGCAATTATCTATTACTTGAAAATTACTTAAATTTCTTTGTGTAATATGTGGTAATCTCCGAGATGTTCTGTTACGTATCTAACGTACTTTTTTGCCACATCTATAATCTTGATGTGGAGATAGATTACAATGCAAAACAGTCAAATGTTAAAATCAAGCAACTATCAAGCAGTTGCCCAAAAAACATCATAAAATATAAACTCTGTGCTGGGGTTTTTCGTAGCTCTATGACTACTCAGATTGATACTATTACTTTTAAAAATAAATGGCACGGTTTTACTCTGCCAAGATGTACTATTAAATACAGTTCAACTGCTTTACTGACAAGTATTTTTACTACTACGCTCGTAGCTTTAGGAACATCAGTTAATGCATTGCAAGTACAAATCAGCCCCCCAAACCCCAAATTAGGGGATACACTCTCAGCAATCATTAATGTGGGCAATTCCAGCAATGGTAGCGTTCCCCGAGTCACTAAAGGGGGTAAAAATTACCCAGCCTTTAAAATAGCTCCTAATACTTATAGAGTATTGATTCCTACAACACCTTTGCAGGCATCAGGGAAAAGAACCATTCGAGTGACGAATGGTGCACAACAGCGAAACTTGTTAGTACACGTAGGCTGGCGCAGATTCCCACTGCAACGTATTACCCTCCCAGGTAATAAAGCCGGGTTGCGTGCTACAGCCTATGAACTCAAGCGAGTTAGGGAATTAAAAGCCTTGCAAACTCCCCAGAAATTTTGGAATGGTTCTTTTTTGAGACCAAATAAGGGGCGGGTGAGTACAATTTATGGTGTACGTCGTTACTATAATGGCAAATTCGCCAAAAACTATTACCATCGTGGGGTTGATTATGCTGGAGGATCGGGTTCACCAGTAATTGCTCCAGCAGCTGGTAGGGTTGCTTTAGTGGGAACAGTGTCTCAAGGTTTCCGAGTTCACGGTAATCTGGTTGGTCTGGATCATGGTCACGGAGTGGTCAGCATTTTTCTGCACCTCAAAAGTATTAACGTCAAAGAAGGTGATATTGTCAAAGCTGGTCAATTAATTGGTGGCGTTGGTTCTACTGGTGCTTCTACTGGTCCCCATCTACACTGGGGTTTGTATGTCAATGGTCAAGCTGTCGATCCAGTCCCCTGGCGTTTTGATGGAGTAAAATAATTAACTTTTGTTTATTCTTTGCTTCTAATTGGGCACAATAAATTCGATTGGTACCGTCTATACCTCACTTGGGTAGCTAAAAAAATGAATGTTATGAGTATAGAGAAAATTGTTGAACAAGCTCTTGCTGATGGTTATCTCACACCATCTATGGAAACAGAAGTTGGACGCATTTGTGATAATGCATCGGAGCTATCTATAGAAGAGTATATGGCTCTGGATAGGCTGATGGGAGCACTATTAACTGGTGAGGTGGTGGCGGTACCTCGCAAACAGTTTATTAACGTGATGGAAGAATTAGTGTTAACAGAAGCGATCGCTAGGGTAGCAGAAATTGAGGCAACAAGCGAAACAACCATAGATATAGGGGATATTGCCGCTTATGCTCTCAACCGCCTACCACCTTTGTATGCCACCACAGAAGAGGGTGCTAGCTACCAACGCCAACGGGCTAAAGATGAACTGAGTGACTTAATTAGTAGACAAGTAGTTGAAGCAATTTCCCGCCACTTAGATCGCCCCCAATTCTTCCCCGAACGCCAAGCTTTAGGCAAAAATACAGGCAACGAAGTCCTTACCCAAGTTAGTTCCTTGCTCCAGGCTTATGCACCTAATTTTGAACAAAAATCCTAATAGGAATTGGTATTCATAACTTAGGTAGTATTATGTTCTTCGTTTCCTCACATTCATTATTGCCTAATTTCTTTTATGTCAACAAGCCCTAACTAGTTGTCATTCAATTTTAGATTTTAGATTTTAGATTAAAAAATTGACCCCATGCCTAAAGTCAGGGGCTTGTCAATCAATTTTTGATTTTGCGGAAAGTTGTCAGGAGGAGCCAGCGTTGTAGACGGTAAGCCACTGCGGTGGACAGGTTTCCACTGCATAAAGGAGGCAGTGCGTGGGCGGGTTTCCCGACTTGAAGCAACTGCCATCAAGTGGCGCAACCCGTAGGGCTTCTCGCAGAGTAGGGGTTTCCCGTCGCAGACGACTGGCGTTGGTTTTCCTCCGTAACAAACTTTCCAAGACGGATTATGGAAAAATTCCACGTAGCTTGCTTCTTGCACAGCGAGTATAAATTCGCGGGCTACCCTTGGGGACGCTACACGAACAGACCTTTTTCAATTTTCAATTTTGAATCTTCAATCCAAAATTGAAAATCTAAAATTCGGTCATTATTGCTGTACTTCTACTTGTGTTCCCAAAGTTACATAATTATACAGGGAAACCACATCAGGATTACGCATTCTTAAACAGCCATGGGAAACAGGACTTCCGACAACATCTGCATTTGGTGTGCCATGAAATCCTATATGACTGTGCCCATCCGTCCAAAAACCAATCCATCTTAGTCCCAAAGGACTGTTGGGACCGGCGGGAAATACTTGTCCAGTAATTGGATGTCGCCATGCAGGATTGTGTTGCATATGCATCACTTTAAAAGACCCTGTAGGCGTTTCCCAACCTTTTTTCCCCACACCAATGGGATAGCTCGCAATTACAGTACTCTGACGGTATACATAAACCCGGCGATCGCTTAAATCCACAACAACATTAGCCTGTGACTTTTGTGGGCTACGTGGTGGATTTTGTTTTCCTGTTGCTTGAGAGTTATGACCAGAAAAAAATTGCTGTTGTGGTTTTACCCCAGAAGATGAGAGTTGTGTTTTCTTGCCCATTGGTGCTGTGGAATGGGCATCAGCTTTCATGGAATTATTGAGCCGCCAATGTACAGCTAGAGATAAAGCAGCTGTGGTAAAACAAAGCCACATGACTATTCGTGCGATAAATTCACTTCTTATCATTGGTATTTTCTATTATTTATCTTCGAGATGTTCAATAGTTATAGCAATGGATATATTGGTTAGGACAGTATCGTTCGACTCAAGAACTGTCACCGAAGAGGCAGGGGGGCAGGGAGCAGGGGGCAGGGGGAGTGTGGGGAGTGTGGGGAGTGTGGAGAGTGTGGGAGGTTTAACCATCAACTACCAACTACCAACTACCAACTACCAACTACCAACCGTCAACCGTCAACTGTCAACCATCAACCGTTAACTATAGAATGCAACTGCTATAAATATCTAGTTATTAACTTTGCTTGTTTGAGAATCAGCTTACTCTACACTAATATTCGGTGGAGACGCTTATAGGGTAACTTTTTTATAGGCTCTTATTATCCCCTCACTGAAAATTTACATAACTTTTGCCATTTCCTCATTAATTTAATGTATTTCCAAGGCACACTGTAATTAGGGATTATAGTAACTTATGGGTAACATTAGTAAACCCTTGGACAATTAATTTTGATTTTCTGGAACTTTAAGAGTAGAACGTGTAATCATTAATGGTGTGTGCGTGGGCGGGAGAAAAATTATGTGGGAAAAATTATTACTGGCAGTCACAATTACGTTTTCGCTGAATCTTCTGTTACAGATGAAAGAGCCTAACCCCAATAATAACGGGGTTGATTACCATCAAGATACAGAAAATGCTCCAGCCATTTTGGTATTCAGAAAAGCTAAATAATAATTAAGAATTGGCAAAAATATAGATTTGTTTTATGTTTAGCCAGGGCAATAATCTTTATTATTTTGCTTTTTGGTTTTTTGATTCTATTGGTACCAAAGGTCATCAACTTATATTACTATCACATTGTTGGAAAAGTTGGGAATGTCCCGCTTTTATATGCAGTAATAACTAGTAGTAAATTATTATTACTGCTTTTGTCAAAAATCAGAGCAATATATAGCTTATATATATCATAAGTAAATGTAATGAGTATTTTTACCCTTAAGAAAAATTCTGTATTGGGTTTTTCTTAGGGATTTTTATTTTACCTGTATAAAGTTAATCAACTCCCAAGATGTTCACCTGGGAAAGTGTATAACTGACTCTGTAACAAATTTAGAATTTTTATTTAAACTGTCAAGGGTAAGTGTACAGTTCTATTGACTGCACACATAAAAGTGATTACCGCAATATCATTTTTCTTTCCCAGATATAAACTTACAACAATTAAACGTTTTTATATCAAGACTATAAGCAAATGTAGAGATTGCTTACGGGCATAAAAGTATAGTTAAATGTTACAGTCGAAAATCCGTCACTTGTATCAGGAACTTCTGGGTGATAAATATGTCTAATAAAAAGGGATCTTTTAAAGCCAGTACGATCTATGAGTCAGTCGATTACTGTATCCTGGTCAACGTTTGATGCCAGACTACCAGAAGCATCGGTGCAAGTTGACGCAATTTCTAACCACGATCTAATTTTACGCTGTCAAGTAGGACTGCGCCCAGATCGTGCTGCATTTGCAGAATTGTTGCGCCGCTATCAATCTCAAGTGGACCGGGTGCTATACCATCTCGCCCCGGATTGGTCAGATAGAGCAGATCTAGCTCAAGAAGTTTGGATTCGTGTATATCGCAATATTAACCGATTACAAGAGCCTGCTAAGTTTAGGGGCTGGTTGAGTCGCATTGCGACTAACTTGTTCTACGATGAGTTACGCAAGCGCAAGCGAGTTGCTAGTCCTTTATCTTTAGATGCTCCTCGGACGGTAGATGATGGTGAAATGGATTGGGAAATCGCTGGAGATACTCCCGGTCCAGAGGAAGCACTTACTACTAGAGAATTTTATGAACAATTAAGAGAAGCAATAGCAGATCTACCAGAAGTGTTCCGCACTACAATAGTTCTAAGAGAAATAGAAGGTTTGGCATATGAAGAAATCGCCGAAATTACTGGTGTTTCCCTAGGAACAGTCAAATCAAGGATTGCCAGGGCTAGATCTAGATTACAAAGCCAACTGCAAAATTATCTAGACGCATAATTGTTTGTGTGTGGTTTTAGTTTTATGGCAGATGTTGTCACATTAAGAAATATAAGTTAAACAAATCAAGAGTGCTTCTGCCATGCAAAAAAATTGATCGAATTCCCGGTTTTTCCTCTGTCTTACCTGTGTAAGAATTGGTAATAATGTTAATATGACTACTGATTCTCAATTTCACAACCGCTCCTCCTGTCAAAACCATAAAAATATGGCAGACAGAACTACTACACATACCAATGAATTAACCGGTGTTATGGATAGGTCAAAGCGCGATCGCTTCGAGTTATTGAGTGCTTATTTAGACGGGGAAGTTACCGCCGTCGAACGTAAGCAAGTCGAAAAATGGCTTGCGGAAGATTCAACAGTCCAGGGTTTGTATGCCCGGTTACTGAAAATTAGGCAGGGTATCCATAACTTACCAGTGTCAAGGTCGGAAACTCCAGAAGAAACGGTAACAAAGGTTTTTAGCCGCATACGGCAAAGACGATTTGTCATATTGGGTGGAGTCGCTGCTTGTGCGCTCGCTGCTGTTGCTGGATTAGTTAGTAGCGAATCATCTATTCCACAAATAGCGAGCCGAAAATCTCTAGGGTCACCACAAGTACAAACAGTTCCCCAACCACCTTCCTCCCTGAAGGTGGCGATCAATGACCCGATTTTTCCTATTCCCAAGGCAATCAAAAAATTACGACCTAGGAATGGGGCTAAAGTCAAGCCGATGCAGAGTTACTTGAACCGCGACATGATTCACTGATTTATGTCATGCACTACTGACAAACCAGCCGATCACAATTAACTGTTAAATGTACCAATGGCTCATTGCCATGGTGGTGTTGCCCCAACTCCGCTCCACCACCCGTCAGTTTTGGTTTTGCCCCCTAAGAGGTTAACCCTGTGTTTGGTCATTATATATATCCAAGCTTCTGCCTGTTTTTTCCCTTGCAAGTCGAATATTGCAACTTGCTCCCGATTATACAGGTTTTCAGATTTTTGTCGAGAGGGGTGATAGCCCTCAAGGGTGTCTAAGGTAGATATAACATTGGCATCACTAAACTCTAAGAGATAGCCATACACTAGATTATATCCAACAGTCATGGCTGGATAACCCACAGGTAGGGAAAAAAGTTCGCCATGGGCGATCGCTTTTTTGGCATTTACTAATTTATGAGCGCAGTATTGTTGATGATATGCTTCCCCTGGCTTGAGAGTGCCGTAGACAAACACTCGCAGCCGACTAGAAAATTTTGCTTTTAATTCATTCATCGTTTTTTTGAGCAACTGTTTTCCTTGCCTAGCATCTACAATATTGAGGCAGACAAGATTACAGTTCCAGTAGGAGTATTTTCGGTGGATTCCCGATACAACCCAGCAGAAATTGAGGAAAAATGGCAACAAGCATGGACTGAACAAGGCTTGGAT
>JAAUYD010033529.1_pt1 | contig 41942 bp, 29 predicted proteins | sample 7278101 | NCBI WGS metagenome assembly JAAUYD01 (sample SAMN14350128, study PRJNA611818) | marine sediment metagenome | isolation source: surface marine sediment (0.6m) | place: French Polynesia: Moorea | collected 2018-08
ATCGGCCAAAGGGACCGAAACGCGATAAATCGCGTTAATTAACCGGATTTATCCGGTTTCGGTTTCCATAGCGACCGGATTTATTCGGTCGCGTCAAAAGGTCGCAACTTGAATTATCAATTAATAAAAACCCGCATGTGACTCTACTAAACCCTCATTTGAAAATGGTTAACCACCCACCGCCAATTTCTCTTGTTCCCAAAAATAATTAGCCACCACAAACCCCCAAAACGGCAGGCCGAATAAAATCAGGCCCAGAACGCCGGTCTCCCCAATTTGATTGCGCCACGGCAGGGGAACAAGCGCCTCGACCACCCCCAGCAGCAGCAGCCCAAGCCCCACCCCGAAAGATACTTTTTGAACCCAATCGGCGGCCGATTTGCGACCGAGCCAGGTCAACCATATGCCCAACATAAGAAAACTCAAAGTTTTTAGGCCATTGTCCCGAAACGGTTCAACGCTTTCCCAAATAAAAACCGCCACGGGGACATTTCCCAAGCCCCCCCACTCGGCCAGAACCGGGGTCATAAACTGATCGATCAACGAAGCCAGCAGCGCAAAAGCGGCTCCCATCACGCCGATGCGGTGCATCACCGGCCGCAAAGGAGATTCAATTTCGGCCGACAAGAGTTCAATCAGGGGCAGTTGAGCCAGCAAAGCCACCATCGTTCCCAGATGAAATACGCGCCAGGAAACCGGGTTTTCGGCCACAAAAGAAAGAAATTGACGGCCGTCTTCGTAAAAATAGGGGTCGATGTTGAGCTGTTGAGGTAGCCAAAATACGGCCGATACCCCCACAGCAATCGTCCAACCGACCCCCACTAAACCGGCCAACAACGCGCCCAATCGGTTTTTAGACACAAAAAAACCCTCCTTCTTGCAAGAACGAGGGTGATTTTAGCATATTGGCTCGGCACTGACGTGCCTTTAAGCAGTTAGCACGGCGCTCATGCGCCTTTCAGCCATCAGCAAATGGCCGAGAGGGGCGCAGCCACGAGCTATAAGCTGAAAGGCCCGCAGGGCCGTGCTGATGGCTATTAGGCCCGCAGGGCCGGGCTAAAAACCTAAAATAGCCCCCAGTCGCCACCGGCACCTTCTTCCATCATCGACGGGTCCCAAAGTTCCGTGCCGATTTCAACCTGGACCTCATCGTTTAAGGCGTTTTTGCCGGTAAAGCGCACCTGTTCGATGATTGCCGGGCCGTACGGGCAAAACGGGGTTGTTAAAATCATGGTAATTTTATTGTCCCCCTCACCATTTAATTCAATATTGCGAATCAAGCCCAACTCGACAATATTTAACCCGATTTCCGGATCGATAACGGTGCGTAACGCTTCCAACAATTCATCTTCTTTTGAGGTAACCATTTGTTACTCCTTTTTTTCTGATTCAATCAAGCTGGGGAAATTGTAAATTGACAGCAGCTGTCTCCTTGAAGCATGCAGCTGTGCTGTTCAATCGGAGCATTTAATACCCGGACAATCAAGCCGGTATCAAACGTACACACTTCGGTGTGGCTTTCTCCAATTGATTGGTAAGGGCAGCTGTACTCTGTTAACTGGTATCGATCTCCGTCTTTTTCCCACTTTGCCAGAAATCCTTCCTGGCTCAGCAAAGAGACGAGGTAATCCAGCTTACCTTCAAAGGGAAGGCGCTCGTACTCACCTTGATGTTCGCTAATGATATTTTGAACAACCCCGTCAAATATTTCTGAAACTTCGGCCGGTGAAAAACGACGCTTTAACTCTTCGAGTATGCGGCTGCTCAAACGAAAGTATTTTTGAGGGAACAGCTCTTCCCCAGCTTCACTCAGTGAATAAACGTAGTGCGGCCGGCCGATCTCGCGCCGGATGGCTTCTGCTTCTATTTTGCCATCCGCCTGCAGTGCATTGAGATGATGCCGGACCGTAACCGGAGAAACATCGACCGCTTCGGCCAAATCACCAACGGTGGCGGTATGCATTGACTTAATTGTATGCAGAATTTTTTCTCGTGTGCTTTGTCGACCTTTGCTCATCGGACGATTCACAGTACAATTTCCTTTACTCCAGCGGTTTTCACGTCAAAAATTATAGCAATTGTTCCGTACCGCGTCAATATTATATATTTTTATGATATTTATAATAAATATTGACGCAATATTCCCCCTCTGCTATACTTCCAACGTCAATTAGGAGCCAAAATTAACAACCATCAAACACTCTAGCGGTAAGCTTATAGCCGGTTGAGATTTATCTCAGATGATGCGCTCAGCCCAAATCTTAACCTGATCAATTTTGTTTTAGGAGACAACATTTATGTCCGTTGCATTGGAAATCAAAAATCTGCATGTTGCGGTTGATGACCTTCCCATTTTGAAAGGTGTTAACCTCAAAATTAATGAAGGCGAGATCCACGCCCTGATGGGTCCCAATGGCTCTGGGAAGAGCACGTTGGCCTATACTTTATCGGGTCATCCATTTTATGAGCCAACAGCTGGTGAAGTGACCTTCGCCAACGAAGATGTGTTGGAAATGGATGCTGATGAACGTTCACGGGCAGGTCTCTTTCTCGCATTCCAATATCCGGTTGCTGTACCCGGCGTTACCGTGGCTAATTTTCTACGACAGGCGATTAATTCACGCCGCAAAGCGGAAAATCCCGACGATCCCGGCATTTCGATCCCCGATTTTCGCCGGCTGCTGCGCACCAAGATGACCGAGTTCAACGTCGATCACAAATTTGCCGGCCGCTACCTCAACGACGGCTTCTCCGGTGGAGAGAAAAAGCGGGCTGAAATTTTGCAGATGGCGGTCCTTGAACCCAAAATGGCGGTCATGGATGAAACCGACTCCGGTCTCGATATCGATGCCTTAAAAGTGGTTTCTGATGGGGCCAATCGCCTCCACAAAGAGTTGGGGATGGGCATGCTGCTTATTACCCACTACCAGCGCTTGCTCAACTACATCACGCCAGATTACGTTCACGTCATGCTGGACGGCCGCATTGTTGAAAGCGGCGGCCCGGAATTGGCCCACGAACTCGAAGAAAAAGGGTACGAGTGGGTCAAATCAAAGCACGAAGCCGCTGCCCCAGCCTGATTAATTGCTAATGGCCAATTGCCAATCGCTAAATAGTGGGTTTTTAGCCAGTAGCTATTAACAAATAGCAATTAGCCATTATTTTGGAGGATCAATGAGTGATTTCACACCCGAAATTGAATTAACCGAAGAAGAAATTGTCTCTGAAGTCAACGTGGACTATATGTCCAAATACGGCTTTTCAGATGAAGAAGATTATATTTTTAAGGCGGAGAAAGGATTAACCGAAGAGGTCATTCGCCAGCTTTCCGCCAGCAAAAACGAGCCGGAGTGGATGCTTGATATTCGCCTCAATGCGTATGAGCATTTTCTCGAGCGGCCAATGCCCGATTGGGGAGCAGATCTCGACGGTATCGACTTTGATGACATTTATTATTACATCAAACCGGTCGACCGCCAGGGGGATACCTGGGAAGATATCCCCAGCTATATCAAAAATACCTTTGATAAGCTCGGCATCCCCGAAGCGGAGCAAAAATACCTCTCTGGTGTTGCCGCCCAGTACGAGTCGGAGGTGGTGTATCACAACATCAAAAAAGATTTAGAAGAGAAAGGGGTTATTTTCCTGGGCATGGATGATGGCCTGGCCCAATACCCCGACCTGGTCAAAGAGTATTTCACCACCATTATTCCGGCCAACGACAACAAATTTGCCGCTCTCAATACGGCGGTATGGTCGGGCGGCAGCTTTATCTATGTCCCACCCGGCGTGCAAATCCAGATGCCGCTCCAGGCATACTTCCGCATTAACGCTAAAAATGTGGGGCAGTTTGAGCGCACCCTGATTATTGTCGACGAAGGCGCATACGTGCATTACGTCGAGGGGTGTACCGCTCCGATCTACTCGACCGATTCGCTGCACTCGGCCGTGGTCGAAATTGTGGTCAAGAAAGGCGGCCGCTGTCGCTATACGACGATTCAAAATTGGTCAAACAACGTCTTTAACCTGGTGACCAAACGCGCCGCCGCTTATGAAAACGCCACGATGGAGTGGGTTGATGGCAACCTGGGCTCCAAAGTCACCATGAAATACCCGGCGGTCCACCTCATGGAGCAGGGCGCTCACGGCGAAATTTTGTCGATCGCCTTTGCTGGTAAAGGACAACATCAGGATGCCGGTGGCAAGGTCGTTCATCACGCCCCCAACACCACCAGCCGCATCATTTCCAAGTCGATCTGCAAAGACGGCGGCCGATCATCGTATCGCGGCCTGCTCAAGGTAGATGAAGAAGCGGTCAACGTGCGCTCCAATGTGGTCTGTGACGCCCTTTTGCTAGATCCGGAAAGCCGTTCAGACACCTATCCTTATATCGAAATTGAGAATAAGGAAGTCAATGTCGGTCACGAGGCGTCGGTCAGCAAGGTCGGTGAAGAGCAGCTTTTCTACCTGCAAAGCCGCGGGATCACCGAAGAAATGGCCAACACCATGATCGTTAATGGTTTTATCGAGCCGCTCGTGAAAGAGCTCCCTATGGAATACGCCATTGAAATGAACCGTCTGATCCAGCTTCAGATGGAAGGCTCAATCGGCTAAAAGAGGAACGCATGGCAGAATTTACCAGAGAAGCGGTCCAGGCGCTCTCAGCTCACTTGGAAGAACCCCAATGGATGCTCGATCTGCGTCTGGCCGCCTTTGAAATATACGAAAACACGCCAATGCCCACGATCAAGGATGAAGCGTGGCGACGGACCAACATTCGGCGTTTAAAACTCGACAAAATCGGCCCCTCAGTCAATGGAGAAGCGGGGCAATCCAACGTGCCGGTTAAAGTCTCCAGCCAAATGATGGAGGTCCCGGCCGGTGGTGAACTGGTTCAAGTAGATGGGGTGACCCAATCGTACAAAATCAGTGATGAATTAAAAGCTCAGGGCGTCATCTTTTGCGACATGAGCACGGCCGTGACCAATCACCCGGACCTGGTGCAAAAGTATTTTATGACCCAGGCAGTCAAGGCTGATGAAGGGAAATTTGCCGCCCTGCACGCCGCATTTTGGCGTGGCGGCACCTTCCTGTACGTGCCCAGAAATGTCCAGGCGGCCGCCCCGCTGCACACCAGCCAGTGGAATGCCAACGGCAAAACCTTCACCCATACCCTGGTGGTCATGGAAACCGGTTCTGAAGCGGTTTTCTCAGACGAATATGGCTCGTCAGATGCCAAAGCCCAATTTTTGCACAACGGGGCGGTCGAACTGATCGTTGGGGACAACGCCAGCCTGACCTACATCTCGCTGCAGGAGTTTGGCAACAACATGTGGCAGTTTACCCACGAACGGGGACGGGTCGGCCGCGACGGCAAGCTCGACTGGATCATGAGCATTATGGGCACCGGTTTGAGCAAACAGTTCCAAACGGTTGAGCTGGATCAGTCGGGTGCCTGGGCGCGGATGTCCGGCCTGTTTTTTGGCGATATGCGTCAGCACTTTGATCTCGACACCCAGCAAAACCACAATGCGGAACGCACCACCAGCGACCTGCTCTACAAAGGAGCGATGAAGCACAAGGCCCGTTCCGTGTGGCAGGGAATGATCAAGGCCACCCCGGGTGCCCAACAAACCGATGGATTCCAGGCCAATCGCAACCTGCTTCTGGAAAACTCAGCCCGGGCGGATTCGATCCCCGGGCTCGAAATCGAAGCAGACGACGTACGCTGTACCCATGCGTCAACCATCGGCAAATTGGATGAAGAAGAGATTTTCTATCTGATGAGCCGCGGGATTGAGCGTGAAATGGCCCTGCGTATGGTTGTCCAGGGATTTTTCGATCCGATTATGCAGCGGATTCCCTTTGAAGGAGTCCAGCACCGCATTGCGGAACGAATTATCGAAAAAGTAGGCTCACTACAGGAATAATATAAGGAAGCGGCCGTGATTGTATTCTGTTGTTGTCTTCACCGAACAAACCACTGATTCGGGTCGCATCAGGATGCGCCCGGCCGATCACTTTACGCTTCAATTTAGTAAGGCAGGCCACCCGGATCAGTCGGGTGGCTTTTTTTATTCAGGCATTATTTTAACAGGAGGACATGATGTCAGATAAAGGGTATGTACATTCGGACGTATTGGTTACAACCGATTGGGTTGCGGAAAACCTCAACAACCCGCAGGTCAGATTGGTTGAATCAAATGAAGATGTTTTGCTTTACAGCACCGGCCATATTCCAGGGGCCACCCATATCGACTGGGTACGCGACCTCAACGATGCGATTCGCCGCGATTATTTAGACGCCAAAGAATTTACCGCCTTAATGGGCCGAAACGGGATTTCTCGCGATACCACCGTGGTGTTTTATGGGGACAAAAACAACTGGTGGGCCACTTACGCCTTTTGGGTCTTCAAATTATTTGGTCATCCCGACTGCCGCATCATGGACGGCGGCCGCAAAAAGTGGGCCGCTGAAGAGCGGCCGATGGTGCGTGACGTGCCCACCTTTGCCGCGGTCGATTACCCGGTGCAGCCGCGGGCCGACTACAAAATTCGGGCGTTTCGCGATCAGGTTTTAGAGCACATTAAGGGGAATAATCCGCTGGTTGATGTGCGCAGCCCGCAGGAGTTTAATGGTGAACTGCTGCATATGCCCGGCTCACCGCAGGAAGGCGCCCTGCGCGGTGGTCATATCAAAGGGGCGGCCAGCGTGCCCTGGAGTCGGGCGGTGGCTGAAGATGGTACCTTTAAGACGGCCGATGACCTGCGAGCGATTTACGAAGGGGAAAAAGGGCTTACCCCAAATGACACCGTAATCGCCTACTGCCGCATTGGTGAGCGCAGTTCCCACACCTGGTTTGTCTTGACCTATCTGCTCGGTTATGAAAACGTGCGTAACTACGACGGGTCATGGACCGAGTGGGGCAATCTCGTAGGCGTCCCCATCGAAAATCCGTCAAAAAACTAGCGCTGCGCCCTTCAGGCCTCAAAAGTTTTGAAAACTTTTGAGGCCTTGGGGCCAGACGGTCCGATCTTCCTCATTTCTCGTGATTACAAAAGGAGCATGTGATAAAGTTGGTAGTCGTAAAATCTGCAGATAAAGTAATAAAAAAGGCCACTATGTTTGATGTCCAAAAGGTGCGGCGAGATTTTCCAATTCTCAATCAACCTCACCCCAGTCAAAAACCGTTGATTTACCTCGACAGCGCCGCTTCTTCACAGAAGCCAGCGGCCGTTATTGAGGCGATGAACCATTATTACCAGGCTCAAAATGCAAATGTCCATCGGGGTATACATTACCTCAGCGATGAAGCGACCAACGTGTATGAAGGGGCCCGAAAGAAAATTGCCGACTTTATCCGTTCACCTGCTCCCGAACAGATCATTTTTACGCGCAACGCCACCGAAGCGTTAAATTTAATCGCCTACACCTGGGCGCGCGTCAACTTAAACCCCGGGGATGAAATTTTGACCACGGCGATGGAGCATCATGCCAATGTTGTTCCCTGGCAAATGGCGGCTGAAATGACCGGGGCCACCGTACGCTTTTTGCCCATTACGGCCGACGGGCATCTCGATTTGGCCCAGCTCGATCAATACTTGACCCGTAAAACAAAACTCTTCACCTTTACGGCCGTTTCCAACGTCCTGGGGACCATCAACCCGGTTGAGAAACTGGTGGAAAAAGCCCGCGCCGTTGGGGCCATCACCGTAATTGATGCCGCTCAAAGCGTGCCTCATGCGCCGGTTGACGTGCAGGCGATTAACTGCGATTTACTGGTTTTTTCCAGTCACAAGATGCTTGGCCCCACCGGGATCGGCGTACTTTACGGCAAGCGGGAAATTCTGGAGAGTATGCCGCCATTTATGGGAGGTGGCGACATGATTCGCCGCGTCACCAGTCAGGGTTCCACCTGGAACGAGCTGCCGTATAAATTTGAGGCCGGCACCCCGCCCATTGCGGAGGCGGTGGGGTTGGGCGCGGCCGTTGATTACCTCAATCAGTTGGGCATGGATAACGTCCACCACCATGAGCAATCAATTACCGCTTACGCCCTGGAATCGCTCAGTGAGGTTCCGGACCTGCACATTTTAGGGCCAAAAGCGGCCCACGAGCGCGGTGGTCTTGTCGCCTTTGATCTCAAGGGGATCCATCCCCATGATGTAGCTCAAATCCTCGATGATGATGGGATCGCCATTCGGGCCGGTCATCACTGCGCGATGCCGCTGCACAAGGAGCATCTGGGATTGAATTCCAGTGCCCGGGCCAGTTTCTACGTTCATACCTCAACAGATGAAATTGATATGCTGGTACGCAGCCTGTACCGCGCTCGCCGCCTGTTTCGTCTGGCCTGAAGGGGCTTTTAGCGGGATTCTCTTACCGAGATCCGGATGGCAATGGACGAGCATATGGCAATTCATAGATAATTTTGCCAAGGTTTGAGAGATGCAGTAGATTAGGATAAATTGGCCCCCTAAAGGCATTTGAGGTTTAAAGATGAGCACTGAAATGTATCGAGAACAAATTCTCGACCTATACGAAAACCCGCTAAATTATGGGGAACTCGAAGCCCGCGACTTCTCTTATGAAGAAGATAATCCGCTCTGCGGTGACGTCATACGGATAGATGTGCGCCTCGACGAAGAGGGACGGGTGGCTGAAGTGAACTGGAGCGGTGACGGCTGTGCGATCAGCCAGGCCGCAGCTTCCCTTCTTACAGACCATATCAAGGGCATGACCCTGGATGAAATCAAAGGTCTTGAAAGCAGCGTGATTCTAGACTTGCTGGGCATTCCCCTAAGTATGGCCCGCGTCAAGTGCGCCACGCTTTCCCTCAAAGTTCTCAAAGCGGGGGCTTATGGTATTCCCTCACCGGATGAAATGCGCAAAAATCCAGGCGAATAATCGACTATGAGTGAATTCGTCAAAGTAGGTTCAATCCACGACATTTCACCGGGGCAGCCTCTCATTCATGATTTTGATTACAATACCGTCGTTATTTTTCAAGTCGGTGATGCGTATTACTGTCTGGAAGATGAATGTACCCATCAAGAAGTTCCCATCTCAGACGGCACGGTGACAGATTGCCGGGTAGAATGCCCGATGCACGGGTCGTGGTTTGATTTGAAAACCGGAAAGGCCCTTAATTTGCCCGCTACAAAAGCAGTACAAACCTACGCGGTCAAAATCATCGATGAAGATGTATTTGTCCAAGAACCGGACGATTGGTAAACCGTACTTTTTCACTTTTTTTCACAATCATTATTGAAGAAAACCCTTCGCCTGTGATAAAATAGAACATATGTTTCGTTGCCTTGGTGAGCACACTCATGTACAACATCGCCAATTTTATTTGAAAAGTTAATCCCCTGTCCTCACTGTCACCATGAATAAGGAAGCAGGAAGGGGAACAGGTTCTTCACCTTCGTAAATACAATCACGACATCACGGTAAACGCTTATGGAAGTCGGTCTCGTCAAAAAAATTGATATTAATTCGGAAATGCGGCAGTCGTATTTAAGTTATGCGATGAGCGTTATTGTCTCGCGGGCGCTGCCCGACGCGCGAGACGGGCTCAAACCGGTACAGCGTCGCATCCTCTATGCCATGTACGACATGGGGCTTTTGCCCGACCGGCCGTACAAAAAATCAGCCCGCGTCGTCGGGGAGGTGCTCGGTAAATATCACCCACACGGCGATCAATCGGTTTATGATGCCATGGTGCGCATGGCCCAGGATTTTTCGATGCGTTACCCGCTCGTCGACGGGCAGGGCAACTTCGGCTCGATCGATGGAGATGCAGCGGCCGCCATGCGCTATACCGAAGCGCGCATCACCCGCTTCGGGTCGGATATGCTCAACGATATCCGCAAAGATACCGTTGAATTTACCACCAATTTTGACGATTCTCTGGAAGAACCAACCGTCTTGCCCGCCAGCATCCCCAATCTTCTGGTCAATGGCTCCTCAGGTATTGCGGTTGGCATGTCCACCAGCGTCCCTCCACATAACCTAAATGAAGTCATTCAAGCGCTAAACTATATGTTAGACAACTGGAAAAAAGTGGATGACATCACGCCGGGTGACCTGATGAATTTTATTCAGGGGCCGGATTTTCCAACCGGTGGGGTCCTTTTCCGCTATAGAGAAGCGCCTAAAAGTGACGTCAATCGCCAGGATGCTCTGGCCAACGCGTACGCCACCGGCAAGGGCCGCATTACCGTCCGGGCCAAAATTCATGTCGAAGATATGGAGCGCGGCAAGTCGCGTATCGTCATTACGGAACTCCCCTACCAGGTAAACAAAACCAACTTGCTCAGCCGCATTGCCGATCTCCATCGCGATGGGAAACTCGAAGGGTTGACCGATATGCGGGATGAAACCGACCGCAACGGGATCCGCGTCGTCCTGGAAACCACGCGCACGGTTGAAGTGGAAGACACGCTGGCGGCCCTCTATAAATATACGCCGCTGCAAACCACGTTTAGCATCAACATGGTGGCTCTGGTCAATGGAGAACCGCGTCTTCTGACCCTAAAACAGGCTCTGCGGGTTTATATCGACCATCGTTTAGAAATTGTGCGACGCCGCAGCGAGTACGATCTCGCTCGAGCTAAAGAGCGCGCCCATATTTTAGAAGGGCTTCTTATCGCCCTGGATAACCTCGACAAAGTCATTGCCACCATACGCAAATCGCGCACGGTGGATACGGCACGAGCCAATTTAATCAAACAATTCAAGTTAACCGAAATTCAAGCGCAGGCGATTCTCGACATGCCGCTGCGCCGTCTGGCCTCACTCGAGCGTAGAAAGCTTCAGGATGAGTACAAGGTCAAAAAGGCGACCATCAAAAAACTCGAAGGGATATTAAAAAGCCCGCATAAAATGAGAGAGGTGGTCAAAGACGAATTAGAGGTCATTCAGGAGCAGTATGCGGACCGCCGCCTGACTTCAATTATCGACAAGTCGGATTCTGAAATTACCGTGGCAACCGACTTGATTCCGGATGAACAAACCTGGATTGTCCTGGGTGAAAAAGGAACGATCGGCCGATCTTCAGCCGCAAACATTACCCGCATCCAGGGGAAATATGACGAAATGCCGCAGGCCTTGATCCGGGCCAACACCCAGGATATGCTCTATCTATTCTCGGCCGGTGGCCGGGCGGTTGGAATTCCCATCCACCAAATTCCCCCGGTCAGCGAATTTGGAAAGGGCGCCCACTGGGCTGATTTAACCCCGTTTACCAGACGGCAGCATATCGTCTCGGCGGTCGTGGTGCCGATCCAGCAGTTCAGAGACGGAGAGGGATATCTCTTTTTGGCCTCGCTCGGCGGCAATGTCAAACGGGTCAGGCTTGACGACGTACCGGGAATTACCAGCGAACCGTTTACGGTGATGCGCATCGACAAAGGAGATTCACTGGGGTGGGTGGAGTTAACCAGCGGTGAAGACGAGGTGGTTTTGGCCACGGCCGAAGGTTATGCCATCCGCTTCCAGGAGGGCGACGTGCGGCCGATGGGGCTGCCGGCCGGTGGGATTGGCGGCATCAAGCTCAAGGGGGACACCGATGGCGTCGTTTCTCTAAATTTGGCCCGCTCCAATGCTTATCTGTGGTCAATCTTAGACAACGGCCTGGCCAAGGCCACATCCCTTGATGAATATCCGGTCCAGGGTCGCAACGGGCAGGGTGTCATCAATATCAAGCTGGCTGATGGCGCGATTGAAGTGGTCACCAGCCTGGTCATTACCGCTGATTCGCGGCTGCTGATCAAGATGTCAACGGGGATGGTAAGAGCGGCGAACCTCAAAAAAACCAAAATCGGTTCGCGAGCGATTAAGCCGGCCGCTTTGGCAAAATCCGGGCCGCGCAGCCGCGTTGTGGGCACCGTCAATCCGGTCGAAGTTGACCAGTATGAATCGCCGGTCAACACCGCAGAGCAAATGGCCTTAATTAAATAAAAGTGATTCCGTTTATATTTTGCGAATATTGACCCATTACACTGTGAGATATTAAGTGGAACGCAAACATTAACCCCTACAAACAACATTTTGGAGAAAGGAGGTGGCATGAATTTTAAAGATAAATGGGCCACTGATGAGGCTGGAAATCAATTCTTATTTACAATTGAAATGCAGCGGCAGCTCAGCGAAGCCGGGTTACCAATCGAACCGGAATCGCTTGCCGATTTACCCCAAACACCCCCACAAAAGAACAGAAATCAGCAGCCGGCCGAACGAAAAGAGACCCCCCGACAAGAAAAAAAATCTTTTGATGAGCCGGCCGAAATCCAAATCGACCCCAATTCCGGAAAATATATCGGACGGGTCAAATGGTATAACAAGTCAAAAGGATATGGGTTTATCGCCAGAGGTGGCGGTGAGCAAATCTTTTTCCACAAATCCAACGTCGACTGCGAACTGTCCGAACTCGTTGACGGCGCCTGGGTTTTGTATGATGTTGAAGAAACCCAAAAAGGGTTTGAAGCACACGACGTTGAAATCAATCAATCTGCATAAGGAAATTTAAGGAGACAGCTATGAGCAGTGAACATCCAGGGGGTGTTACCATCCAGGGCAATCCATTAACGACTTTGGGGGACAAAGTAAATGTTGGCGACAGCGCTCCCACCTTTGAAGTGCGCAACAGCGGCATGGAGGCGGTTTCTCTGGACAATTGGGCTGATAAAATCCGCCTGATTTCCGTTATTCCCTCTCTCGATACCGGAATTTGCGACGCCCAAACCCGCCGCATGAACGAAGAAGCAACCAAGCTCGGAGATGATGTCGTTGTCTTGACGATTAGTGCCGAACACCCGTTTAATCAGAAGCGGTGGTGCGGTGCGGCCGGGATTGAAAATGTCGAAGTTCTTTCAGATCATTACGACATGAGTTTTGGACAGGCGTTTGGCACCCACATCAAGGAATGGCGTTTGGAACAGCGAGCGATGTTTGTCATCGATCAAAATAACGTGGTGCGCTATGCGGAATACGTGCCCGAAATCGCTCAGCATCCGGATTATGATGGCGCACTCGCGGCCGTAGCTTCAGTTAAAAACGGCTAGGATACACCCAACCTCACCAATATTTTTGAGCGAACAATGTTCGCTCTTTTTTTTGCCATTTCTCTCCGCTTCTTTTGAGCAAAGACACTGTTACGAAAAATTTTTTTGTCTCCGGCTCAATTGCGCAGCCGAATCAATTCGGCCGCTACGGAAGCCGAAACCGAATAGTGAATTTTGACAAAAAAACATCGATCGTGCAGCGTCATTCCCGCGAAAGCGGGAATCCATTGGGTTGCTGCCGATGAATCCCCGCCGTAGTTTACCCCCGTGAAGACGGGACTGCTTTGAAATGGCGCACCACAAAATCATATCGAAATTGTCTGTTTTATGGGGTTTTTTTTAAAGAACCGCATAAACATCGGTCATGGATAGCCCACATCAATTAGGGTATAGTTTCTTAAAAAAAGCGCCTTTCATTCGAAAGAAAAATTGAAAGATCACGCGAGTAAACTAAATAAAGTGCCAGCACAACAGTTGTTGCAATCTGCAAAAAAGTATTATTTCACCAAAAAATTGAGTGCCATATGAATTTTGTTCTGATAGGGGAAGAATCACTTTTGATTCAATGCGGACAGAAGTTACTTGACAACGCCCACGCCATCATCGCTGTCGTGGCTAAGAATCCGCAAATCCGCCAGTGGGCGGCTGATAAACAAATTCAAACCTACTTCTTTGATGATCACTTAACCACGTCTTTGGCGCAGCATCGCTTCGATTACCTATTGAGCATTGCCAATTTAGCGATTATCCCGGAAGAGGTATTGGCTTTGCCGCTTGAGGGAACAATCAACTTCCACGATGGCCCCCTCCCCCAATACGCCGGTTTGTACACTACATCCTGGGCAATCATCAATGGAGAATCCACCCATGGAGTCACCTGGCACATTGTCGAAACAGGGATCGACACCGGCAATATTTTGGTGCAAAAAACATTTGATTTAAAAAGCGATGAAAGCGCTTTTTCGCTAAACACAAAATGCTTTGAAGCGGGCATGGCCACATTTGAATCGCTGCTGCCGGCCTTTGCGGGTGGCTTACCGGAAGGTACCCCCCAAAACGCCGCTGATTTTGTCTATTACGCCAAAAAACAGCGACCGGCCGCTGCTGCAACCCTCGATTGGTCCCAACCCGCTGAGAAGCTGGAATCGTTAAGCCGCGGGCTCTTTTTTAACAATTACGAAAACCCGCTCGTCATCCCCAAATTGTTCACCGCCAAAGGCATTTATCTGGTACCTGAACCGCTTCAGCTGGCGGCCGCCTCAAACCAAGCCCCAGGTATGATTTCAGCTATATCAGCAACCGGTCTCAAAGTCGCCACCCCGACCGTTGATGTCATCATCCCTACCTTCAAAACATTTGACGGCCGCTCTCTCACCGCCATCGAGCTGGCCCAAGAGGCGAATTTATCGGTTGGGGACCAGCTCCCGCAGCTGGATCAATCGGCCGCTGAAGCGGTCACCAAACAAACCCGGCGCCTGGTGCGCTACGAGGCCAAGTGGGCTGCCCAACTGGCTCAGTTAGCTGACATCGAAATACCGTATGCCCGTCGACAAATTTCCGCGAATCGAGCGGTTGTTAAAACGGTGCAATCCCCACCGCCCACCCTTTCCGGCCGTCCTACGCAAGAAGTCGTCGCCGGCTGGCTGGCCTACCTGGCGCGCCTCAGCGGACAGGAATCGTTCCAGATCGCTCGCGTTTTGCCCGCTATGGATCAAACCCTGGCCTCGTATTTCTCCGGCCAGGTTCCGGTTTCCGTAACTGCTCACACGTCGTGGAAAGCCACAATTTCAGCGGCCGAAAACGCCCTGGCGCTGAGTGAAAAACGCAAAACCTTTCCAAATGATTTAATTTTCCGCTATCCGCAGCTGCAATATTTGGCTGATTCGGGTGGACGGCTTCCGCTCACGGTTGGCTTCCATATCCAACACTCAGATGCGGAATCAGCCCCTGCCCTGCCGCAAAACCTTGAACTGCTTCTCTCATTTAACGAGGTCAGCGGCGAAATTTGCTGGATCTATGACCAAACCGTCTATTCAGCAGCCGATATTGCCACGATGCAGCAGCAGCTGGCGATGTTTTTGCACCATGGCAGTCAGAAATCGGAAGCACCACTGGCGGCCGTTCAGCTCCAATCGTCAAGCGAGCTGGAAGAGATGCTGGTAAAGTGGAACGCCACTGAGACCTCCTACGACAGCGGGCGCTGCCTCCACGATCTCTTTGTCGATCAGGCGACCGCTCATCCGCAGCAGACGGCCATCATCTTTAAAAATGAGAAAATCACCTATCGGGAACTGGATCAGCGCTCCAACCAGCTGGCCCATCATCTGCAAACACTGGGCGTTGGCCCGGACACGTTTGTCGGAGTGTACATGAACCGTTCGATCGATATGATGGTTGCTCTCTTTGGGATCCTCAAATCCGGCGGCAGCTACCTCCCCCTCGATCCGGATTACCCGGCTGACCGGCTGGCATTTATGGTTGAAGATACCGCGACGCCGGTGATTCTAACCGAGAACGAGCTGCTTGATCAGCTGCCACCCCACGCGGCGCAAGTCGTTAAAATAGACGGAGATCGCCCGACGCTAGATGCTCAACCCGATCATCAACCGTCATCCGAGGTTCAATCTCATCACCTGAGCTATATCATTTACACTTCGGGTTCAACCGGCAAGCCGAAAGGTGTAATGGTTGAACATCGCAACGTGCTTAACTTTTTTGTGGGGATGGATGATCGGATTCCCCATCAGATCGGCGATGTCTGGCTGGCCACCACCAGCCTATCCTTTGATATTTCAGTGCTCGAACTGTTTTGGACACTGACTCGCGGTTTAACGATCGTTTTGCACGACAAGACGGAGATGAAGAGCGCTTCCCCGGCCGTCACAGCCGCTCCCTCCCGGCCGATTAATTTTAGCCTGTTCTACTTCGCCAGCGATGCCAGCGAAGGCGGAATTCAAAACAAATATCACCTTCTCATGGAAGGGGCAAAATTTGCCGATGCCAACGGTTTTGAGGCGGTTTGGACCCCTGAACGCCATTTCCACGCATTTGGCGGCCTGTACCCCAATCCGGCCGTCACCGGCACCGCTGTGGCTGCCGTCACCAAAAATGTCAAAATTCGAGCCGGCAGCCTCGTCCTTCCCCTCCATCATCCGATCCGGGTCACCGAAGAGTGGTCTGTGTTGGACAATATCTCCAACGGCCGGGTGGGCATCTCCTTCGCCTCCGGCTGGCAGCCGAATGACTTCGTGCTGGCTCCAGACAATTTTGCCAACAACAAAGCGTTGATGTTCGAGCAAATCGAAACCGTCAAAAAGCTATGGCGTGGTGATGCGATCACTTTCCCCGGTCCAAAAGGGGACGTGACGGTCCAAACGCTGCCCCGGCCGGTACAGAAAGAGCTGCCGATTTGGGTGACGGCGGCCGGCAATCCGGAAACCTTCCGCATGGCTGGCGCGGGCGGCTTTTACATGCTGACCCACCTGCTTGGTCAATCTGTCGAAGATCTGGCCGAAAAACTGGCCATTTACCGCCAGGCATGGAAGGAAGCCGGTCATCCTGGTGAGGGGCACGTGACCCTCATGCTCCACACGTTTGTGGGCAATGATCCGGAAAAAACTAAAGAGATGGTGCGGCCGGCCTTAAAAGCGTATTTACGCAGCGCCGTATTTTTGATCAAACAGGCGGCGTGGTCATTCCCGACCTTTAAGCAAAAAGCCACTGCAACCGGTAAAACGCCGCTGGAAATCTTTGAATCGGAGGATTTAACCGAGGAAGAGATGGAAGCCCTGCTCGAGTACGCTTTTGAGCGCTATTACGTCAGCAGCGGTCTTCTGGGCACCATCGATAAATGTGAAGAGATGGTGGCCGATATCAAGCGGATTGGTGTTGACGAAGTGGCCTGCCAAATTGACTTTGGGGTACCAACTCCACAAGTCCTGGCCAATTTGGACAACCTGAATGAGCTGTACAAGCGAGTGGGTTCCGGCTCAAGTGAAGATGCGGAAACCGATTTCTCGATTCCGGCCCTCATCGAGCGGCACAAAGTCACCCACTTCCAATGCACCCCATCGATGATGAGTATGCTGCTGGTGGATGAGCGGATGGCTCCGGCGATGAGCAACCTTCAGGTGTGCATGCTCGGTGGTGAAGCGCTGCCCGATAAGCTGGCAAATCAGGTTGTTAATCATTTGACCAACGGCCGGCTGGTCAATATGTATGGACCAACCGAAACCACCATCTGGTCTTCCACCGCCGAAATCAAAGGTGATGAAGCGATCTCCATCGGGCGTCCAATCGCCAACACCCAGCTTTATGTGGTTGATGGGCAAATGGAGCCGGTACCGGTTGGTGTCCCCGGTGAGCTGCTGATTGGTGGTGATGGGGTGGTGCGCGGCTATCACAACCGGCCCAAACTCACGGCCGAGCGGTTTATCAACAATCCGTTTATGCCCGACGGTCAACAACGCGTGTATCGGACCGGTGACCTGGCCCGGTTTAACCACGATGGCACAGTCGAATTTTTAGGCAGAATTGATTTTCAGGTTAAGATTCGTGGTTATCGCATCGAATTAGGCGAAATTGAATCGCTGCTCAGCCGGCATGAGGCGGTACGCGAAGCGATTGTGACCGCTCGTGAAGATTCTCCCGGTGACAAGCGCCTGGTTGCCTACGTTATTCCTCAGAATCGTCGGGTTGACGAAGGTGAGCTGCGCAGCTATCTTAAAACCTTCCTGCCGGAGTTCATGATTCCCGGGCACTTCATCGTTTTGGACCGCTTCCCGCTGACGCCAAACAACAAGACCGATCGCAAAGCGCTGCCCGCACCGAGTGAGGTCCAGGTTAAACGTCAGGAAGCGTTTGCACCACCGCAAAACCCGTTCGAGCAGGCCCTGGCCGATATCTGGAGCGACTTGCTCAACTTACCGCAGGTTGGCATCCACGATAATTTCTTTGAGATTGGCGGCCATTCGCTGCTGGCGGTGCAGGCTCATCGCCTGATTCGCGAAAAATTAAACGTCGATTTTTCGATTGCCGATGTGTTCCGCTACGCGACCATTCAGTCGTTATCAAATTTCCTGAATAATCAGGAAGCGGCCGTTCAGGAGACCCACAAACAGGCCGAAAGTCGTGCAGATGCCCGTCGTCAGGCGCTGGGCAACAGAGTGCGCGGCCGACGCCGTCGCTAAACAAACCCATGAGTGATATTGAACACCACACCTCACAGGAAAACGAAAATCAACTCGATTTTATCGGTACCGAGATAGCCGTGGTCGGTATGGCCTGTCGCTTCCCAGGAGCAGACAGCCCGGATGAATTCTGGCACAACATCAAAAATGGGGTGGAATCGATTCGAGCGTACAGCGATGATGAACTGCTCGAATCCGGCGTGCCGGAATCCCATTTAAATCACCCGAACTATGTCAAAGCGGGTGGTCCATTGGACAAGATGGAAATGTTTGATCCTCGCTTCTTTGGGCTGGGCCCCAAGGAAGCGGCCGTGATGGATCCACAACATCGCCATTTCCTCGAATGCGCCTGGGAAGCATTGGAACACAGCGGCTACGACCCTTCACGCGTTGAAGGGTCGATTGGGGTGTTTGGGGGCTCGGGGCACAACCTTTATTTGCCGTACAACGTTCTCACCAACCAGCATCTTCTGGAAAGTGAAGGGTTCTTTCTGCTGCGCCATACCGGCAACGACAAAGATTTCCTGACAACCCGCGTCTCTTATGCGTTTAATCTAAAGGGCCCCAGCGTTAACGTGCAAACCGCCTGCTCCACTTCGCTGGTGGCGATTCACTATGCCAGCCAATCTTTGCTCAACGCGGAATGTGATATGGCCCTGGCCGGTGGGGTAACCATTGAAATTCCACATCGGCATGGATACTTCTTCGAAGAAGGGGAAATTTTAGCCCCTGACGGTCACTGCCGGGCGTTTGATGCCTCATCCGAAGGGACAATTTTTGGCAGCGGGGTTGGCGTTGTGGTGCTGAAGCGCCTGACCGACGCCCTTGAGGACGGGGATACGATTCATGCCATCATTTTAGGCTCGGCCGTCAACAACGACGGGGCCGAAAAAGCCAGCTATCTGGCCCCAAGCCCGGAAGGGCAGGCTTTGGCCATCAGCGAGGCGTTAAATCTGGCGGATATCGATGCGGACACAATCACCTATGTTGAAACTCACGGGACCGGAACACGAATCGGCGATCCCATTGAAATTCAGGGGTTGACCCAGGCGTTTCGCCAGTCAACGACCAAAACCGGCTACTGCGCCATTGGCTCCACTAAACCCAACATCGGCCATCTGGATACGGCCGCCGGGGTAGCGGGCTTTATCAAAACGGTCATGGCCCTAAAACATCGGCAGCTTCCCCCGAGCATTAATTACGAACAGCCCAATCCGATGATCGATTTTCCGAGCAGCCCGTTTTTTGTCAATACGGAGCTCAAAGATTGGCGCCCGGAAAATGATATTCCACGGCGGGCCGGGGTCAGTTCTCTGGGCGTCGGGGGAACCAATGCCCATGTCCTGCTGCAGGAACCACCTCCTCAAGGTGCAAACACATCGGCCGATCCACAGATGTTTGTCGTGCCGGTTTCAGCCGTCAATGCCCCTTCTTTGGACGGCAACACGGAAAATCTGGCCCGCTATTTAACCGCCAACCCGAACGTCAACCTGGCAGACGTTATTTTCACGCTGCAGCACGGCCGCAAAGCGTTTAGCCAGCGGCGAGTGGTTGTCGGTCGCAATCGGGAAGAACTGCTTGAAGCGTTAACCGCAAACGATCAGACACGGTCTGTCACTCGCACGGCGGCCGATAATACCCCTGAGATGGTTTTTGCCTTTCCGGGAGGCGGTGCCCAATACCCCAATATGGGGATTGATCTTTATCAAAAGGAACCGGAATATCGGAAAATTCTCGATGAGGGATTTGCCATCCTCAAAAATAAACTGGCGATTGATCTCAAACCCCTAATGTTTCCCGCAGCGGGAGAAGAAGAGGATGCCGCTCTCGAACTGCAGCGCCCCTCCCTCTCGCTGCCTTCGATTTTTTTGACGGAGTACGCCCTGGCCCGCCTCTGGCAGCAGATGGGGATTGAACCCCAGGCGATGATCGGCCACAGCCTGGGTGAATACACGGCCGCCTGCCTGGCCGGGGTCTTTTCACTCGAAGATGCCCTTTCCATCGTCACCCTGCGCGGGCAGCTGTTTGAAACCTTGCCGGAAGGCGGGATGATTTCCGTGCCTCTGCCGGAATCTCAGCTGATTGACATGCTGCCGGAAGGGTTGTCAATCGCCGTGATTAATAATCCCGAAATATCGGTGGTTTCCGGTGAAGTAAAACCCCTGGAGGCGTTTACCGCCCTGCTGGAAAGCAAAGATATTCCGGCTACCCGCATCAAAATAAATGTGGCCGCGCATTCCCCCATGCTCGATCCGATCCTGGACACCTTTAAAAATCGACTGCAGCAGGTAACCATGAATCCGCCGACGATGCCCTACGTTTCGAACGTCACCGGAACGTGGATCAAACCGGAGGAAGCCACAGACCCCAATTATTGGGTCACCCATTTGCGGCACACCGTTCGTTTTGCGGATGGATTGGAAACGCTGTTCCAAAATCCAAACCGGGTTATTTTGGAAGTGGGCCCCGGCCGGGCGTTGACCAGCCTGGCCCGCCAACATCCCAGCAAACTGCATCAAACAACGGCGATTACCTCGATGCGTCACGTGCGCGAAGTGGTCCCGGATGACCGATATTTCTATTTGACATTTGGGGCCTTGTGGACGGCCGGGGTTGATGTGGACTGGTCGATTATCAATCCGGTTGAAGGACGTCGTCGCATTCCGCTGCCCACTTACGCGTTTGATCACCAGGCGTTCTGGATTGATCCCGGAAACACGCTGTTTGTTCAATCGGCCCAAAAAGACGCCCACCTGGCCAAACAAAAACAGTTTAACGATTGGTTTTACCAGCCGGTGTGGGAACACGCCCCACTGCCACGCAAGCTGTCGGCCGTTGAGCCTAAAACATGGCTCCTCTTTGAAGACGATTCGGGAATTGGCCACGCCGTGCGCGATATTTTAATTGAACGAGATTATCGCGTGGTAACGGTCGGAGCCAGTGATCGGTTCCAGCAAATTGGGGAGCGAGAGTTCTTGATTCGGCCGAGCCAGCGATCGGACTATATTGACCTGTTTGAGTTTTTGCAGGCCAATGAGCTCGTGCCCGATCAGATTACCCATTTCTGGACGTATAACAATCACCAGCTCTTTTCGGCCGGGGCCAACGGCGTCCAATTCGCCCTCGACCGCGGCCTGTACAGCCTGATGTATTTGGCCCAGGCGATTGGGGAAAGCGGATTAAGCGAACAAATTCACGTCAATATCGTGACCAGCGGGGCCAAAGCGATTGGCGATCGCGAACGGATACTCGACCCGGAAAAAGCCCTGCTCTATGGTCCGGCCAAGGTGATTCCCCGGGAATACCCCAACATTACCTGCAAAACGATCGACCTGCCCGCGCCGCCGACTTCGCAGCGGCGGCTGTTCCGGGCAAACCGTGAAGAGAATCCGCAGCAGCTCAACCGGTTGATCAACCGTCTGCTGCCAGAACTGCTCACCCAATCGGAAAATTCAACCGTCGCGTATCGTGACAGCGGACGCTGGCGGGAAACGTTTGAAGCGGTACCCCCAGACATACTCCCCGCCCGGGATATCAAGCTTCGGAAAAATGGCGCCTACCTCATTACCGGCGGGATGGGTGGCATCGGCTATACCCTGGCCGAGTATTTAGCGGAGACGTATCAGGCCAAACTGGTCCTCATCAACCGCACCCCGCTGCCCCATCGTGCTGAATGGACAGAGTGGCTGGAAACAAAATCGCCCAAGCACCCCACCAGCCGCAAAATTCGGCAGCTGCTGGCGCTTGAGAAGCGAGGGGGGCAGGTTATCGCCATCGCGGCCGATGTAGCCGACGAGCGGCAAATTTCCGCCGCTGTGCGTCAAGCGGTGTCACAATATGGACCGCTGCACGGAGTCATTCACGCGGCAGGGGTTGTCCACGACAATTTAATCCAGCTCAAAGCCACCGATGAGGTTGAAAAAGTGGTCGCTCCCAAGGTGGCGGGCACTATCAACCTGTACAAGGCTATCGAAAAAGAGCGTCTGTCTCCTGATTTTATGGTTCTGTTTTCGTCGACCAGCACCGTAATCGCCCCTCCTGGCCAGATCGATTACGTCGCGGCCAACACCTTCTTGAACCATTTTGCCGCCGCGCATGCGCTGCCACAGGGGAAACCGATCATCGCCTTAAATTGGGGGGTTTGGCAGGAGGTCGGGATGGCGGCCGGCATACTCAACGCCGATCATGAGCTTCCGGCCGGCGAGCCCACCGAATATCCGCTGCTGCAGGTGATGACCAGCGATGAAGAGAACAAACGCGCATTTGTCTCTGACCTGAGCGTCAACGGCAGCTGGTGGCTCGATCAACACCGCATCAAACAGGGTCAGGCGCTGATTCCAGGGACCGGTTATCTCGAGCTGGCTCGCGCCTCCCTCACCAATGGCTCAGCCTTTAAACCTGTCGCGATCAAGGATATCTTTTTCCTATCTCCGCTCAGCGTTCCCGATCAGGAAACGCGCCGCATGAGCGTCACGCTGGAAAAAGAGTATCAGGAATTTTCTTTTTCAGTGGTGAGCGGGGTTGATTCTCAGGAAGTTGACCATGCTCGCGGCCGGGTCCAAACGCTCAACACCCCACCCCCAACCACCCGTCTATCGATTCAGGACGTGCTCGATCGATGCCGGCTGCGGCAGGTCGAATATGCGGCCGGTGAACAGGAAACCCGTCAGGAAACGTTTCTCGATTTTGGACCGCGCTGGAAGAATTTGCGCGAGGTCCATTATGGGGAACACGAAGCGATCGGCCGCCTAAAGCTGCCCCAACAATACCAGGACGATCTGCAAACCTTTTTCCTGCATCCGGCACTTCTCGACCTGGCCACCAGCATCGGTTTGCCGCTGACGGCCGGTTATGAGGAGCGAGATGATTTTTACGTTCCCCTCTCGTATGGATCGGTCAAAATTTATCGGCCGCTAACCGGAGAAATCTGGAGTCATGCGACCCTACGCCAAAGCGCAATCAGCAATGAGGATATCCCGGTTTTTGACATCACCATTGTTGATGAGGAGGGTCGTATTCTGGTTGAAATTGAGCAGTTTATCGTCAAACGGATCGATCACAAAGAAATCCTGGCCTTGCAGGAGGACGGCACCCCGTCAGCGGCAGCGACCAAAGAGGAAACGTTCCTGGAAAAAACGCTGCCGGCCGGCATCACGCCGGCCGAAGGGGTCAAAGCGTTTCAAACGGTTTTGGAAACCCAAACGACCCCCCAAACGATTATTTCCTCAATAGCGCTCCCCTCACTAATCGATTTTGTCAACGAGAAGAGCGCTCAAAGCAGTGAAGGATCACAGGTTTCCCTGAGCCGGCCGAACCTGTCGAGCGAGTTTGTCGAGCCGGAAACGGATATCGAGAAGCTGCTGGCCAGATTTTGGGAAGATCTTCTGGCGGTTGCTCCGATCGGCACCCAGGACGATTTCTTTGAGCTCGGCGGTCATTCCCTGATTGCCGTGCGCTTGTTCACCAAAATCAAGAAGAGCCTCCACGTTGATTTTTCACTGGCGACTCTTTTCGAAGCACCAACAATCGCTCAATTTGCCGCCTTAATTGCTCAAACCGTGTCGGTTCCGGCCGATAACGCCCCGTCGACCAATGGTTCAGTCGCCATGTCCCAAAACGGGCAGTGGTCACCGGTGGTTCAAATCTCGGCCGGTGAAGAAAGCATTCCACCGTTTTTCTGCATTCACGGAGCCGGGGGAAATGTGCTGAACTTCCAAAGTTTAATGCAGCACATCGGTCAGGATATCCCCTTCTTTGGATTGCAGGCCAGGGGGGTAGATGGAAAACACCCGCCCCACAAAACCCTTGAAGAGATGGCGGCCGCGTATCTTGAAGGGATCAAACAGGTGCGGCCGCACGGCCCATACATCCTCGGTGGCTATTCGGGTGGCGGGGTTGTGGCTCTCGAAATCGCCAAACGTTTGCGGGCGTTAGGCGATGAAGTCCCGTTAATTATCTTTCTCGATACGTTCCATCCCTGGGTCACGCCCAGGCGCCGGGGGTTGAGGGAACATATTTCAAATTTAACGGAAGAGGGAATTTCGTATTTGTGGCGCGGTTTTTCAAGACGCATCAGCGAGCGATTCTCCGAACGGGAAAAAGAGCTGGTTATTCAGGATCTCAACCTGAAGAGCGAAACCATTCCGGTCGATTTACGCGAGTGGATGCTGGTGGAAAACTTTACAACCGCCTTAAAAAATTACGAACCCACGGTGTATACCGGCCGCGTGATCCAATTTTCCGCGGATATCACCTGGGATCAATATTCTCATGTGGAACAAGATCGTGGCTGGGGCGATTTGACACCCAATATGGAAGTGATAATCGTGCCGGGTGACCATGATTCAGTGGTGATCGAGCCAAATGTGCAGATATTGGCCAGCTACATCCGCAGCTTGTTTATTCAGGAGATTCGACAGCCGGTTTAAGAGAAAATAATACTCTTCAACCGCTCGATCTTTTTTAATTCCACATCCGGCATCACCAGCGCATCTTTAACCTTGGCGGTGCCCTGCACAAATTGCAAACCCTGTAAACTAATAAATACGTCTCTTGAGGCGGTCACCATTTGCAGGAGACGAATGAGTTCGCTGTCCGACCAGTTGGCGTCTACGACCTTGGGCTTCCCGTTCAACTGAATCGTATCAGACAGGTACCTGGCATCTTTTTGCGGGGTAGCAAAAACAAGTCGATTGTTGGTAATCACCAGCCGCCACTTCAGATAATTAAAGTTCTCGTAAATCGCCCATCCACACCAGACCAGCAGCAGCAGCCAGGGAATCATCAAATTCCACAGCCAGCTGGGAAAAAGACCGGTGTCTAAACGAAAATAGGCGATGCCGGACGTGACCAGCAGGGCCAGAATGACCACGATGGGGTAGTAATTATACAGGACATAGGCTGAAAAATTTTTGTACCACGCCTGATAAATAACCAGCAATACCTCTTCACCGGGATTAAGCTGATCAGAAATATCGGGGGGCAATAAAATGTCGTGGAGGCGTGGAGGGAAAACGCGCGACCAAAACCGCGATTGCACTTCGGCCGTTATTTCGGCCATCGATTTATTCTCTTCAGACGATTGAGTCTGGGTTTCAGCCATACGTTCGAAATGATTAAGTGAATCACAATAAGTTTTATTAAAAAAACAGCCGCGGATGGCACGGATTCACTCTGATTTTTCTCCTCTAATCTGCGAAAATCTGCGCAATCTGCGGACGATTTTATTCATAAAACTTCTTGTAGTTTACTTAAAATTACTTTGGATCGCCAGCATCGGCCGGTCGAGCCGGAATAATCAGCTCCTGACCGACAAAAATTAAGTCTGAGTATTGTAAATTATTGACCTGTCTTAGTTGATCCAGTGGTACCCCATAAATGCGAGAAATATATGACAGCGTCTCCCCGGCCTGAACCACATGAGTGGTGGGCTGCAGCAGCACGCCAGACGGAGCTTGTAGGTCTGGCTGAACCTGAGGGTCGGCCTGGATTGGTGCCTGAATAATCGGCTGGGTCGTGGGCTGCGGGACAATCGACTGCGTCGTGCCATCGGCTGAAAAAGAATCGTCAATCAAATCGGTTGACGTGCCCACAAACTGCTGCCACTCAACAGAAGCCCGTGTATTTTGAATGCGATCGTTAAACCACAGCGGCAGAACATTGTCGATAAGCCATCCCACAGTAAGCGCAATAATTACCACCCCTAAAAAGTAGCTGATAATTTTTGCCAGCGGCTGGACCGCCAAATTGGCTTTAAAAATTAGATAAAAAAGCCAGGAGATACCAATTGCCAGGGGGACAAAGGTCAATAAATTTTCAACACTCATATATTTCTCCTCGTCCAAACCATATTATGGAATAAGGATGGCCGGGTCGACAAATCTTTCTTCTTGTTTATCGTAAACGGTGTAGTGGACATGTGGGCCGGTAGCAATGCCAACAGCACCCATGACCCCTACAGCTTGACCACGGTCCACTTCACCAGAGATGACTAAATACGATCTCGGATGGAGCATCCAAACAACCCAATCGCTGTTTTCAATGCGAATTGTGGTGTTATACCATTGATCCGTATACGTTGTTAATTTTCCCGGCATCGGGGCCTGTAACAACGCCCGACGATCTTGGCTTGATATATCAACCCCAGGTAACCCGTATTCACAACCGTGAAGATCCTGGGTTAAAATTGGAGAAGCGGTTACCGGGTTTAGCGATGGCGCCAAAAAACCTTTAAATAAATCACTATCCGCCATCACGCAGGATTGTGAGGCGATAAATCTCTGATCGGGAAAAGCCATCGTGACCGGACTGCCGATATTTGGATTTTGAAAGCGATAATTCAGCCAGTCAGAAATTCGATTAAAAGAATCGAGAAGGGCAATGCTAAACGGCCGTTCCTGGTCGTCTATCGATCCTACAATCAAGCTCTGCATGGCGATATGTGTAGGCCATGCCCCAAGTTGTGTAACCCGGACGCTCCCCAAAACAATATCTTGATACAGCATATTTTGATGGGCTTCATCAAACCCGTTCATGACATAGGCAGATTGGTTGGGATCGAGCCGCTCTGCGGCAGAAACGCCAGCGTTATACGCAAAGTAGCATTTTTTAATTAAGCTTGCGTCTTGCGTTAGATAGGTAATTTCGGGACACCTTTTTTTGAATTCCTGGGCCGCGATGCTCAACTGCGCCCGAATTTCGAGATCATTAATCGGTCCTGGCTCAAAGCACGGCCTTTCTCCGGATTGAACCAGATCATATGCTCCAATTATGCCCGTACACAAGGTAGGGTTTTCAGCGCGCATACCGCTTTCCTTAAACCATATTACCAGGGGTACTTCTCTGGGAACATCTTCTTGCCGGCCGATTTGATCGCTGACAACGGCCCATTTTAGAACCTGATTTTGCACATCTGATGACAATTTATACTCTCGGGCCATGTAAGAACGGCCGCCGCTCAACAACCCCAGAGCAATAAATATAAACATCAGCGCATCAAAAATGCCGCGAAACAATCCTTGTGTCAATTGGTAAGGTGTAAAACCCAGGGCCGGCAAAAACTGGTATTGCAACCAGTCTCGTAACCATTGAGGAAACAGCAGTGACCCCAGGTCATTAAGTGACATAACGAAATTATACCTGTTTATGACAACTTGCGTCAAGATTATGTCATCTTTTTAAACATGACTTTGGGGTCATTTTGCTTCAGCTAAATTTAACCAAATAAGAGTAATAGGAGATAGGCTGCTATAAAAAATACGATCAAGAGAGTAACCAAACGGCCGGCTCGTCGCCAAAATACCGGTGATGCAGGCGCTTGAACCAAATAATGCTCCGTGATCCCCAACCAAAATAACCACGCCATGCCCAGCAAAAAAATAAAAAAGCGAGCAAACCCGGAAACCGTATAAATATTCCAGCCAAAGGTGTAGAATCGCTCCGTGGCAATCGCCTCCGTCGTCAAAAAAATCATGGTGACGTAAATTTGATTGGCCACGATCAACGCCAGGATCCCCAGCAGAATCCATACAAGATAGGCAACGGCAAAAGATTTTCTTTTCATATCTTCTTTTCTGCTGTTTTGGTCTATCTCTCCCCGGAAATCCTTCCCCAATAAAGCAAATTGGGGCGCAAAGCGCCCCAAAAACTGTGGTCTGATGTCTGTAGTCTGCTGTCTATTATCGTCCCCGCAGGCGAGGATCCAGGGCATCGCGCAGTCCGTCACCGATAAAATTCACGCACAACACCGTTAGCGAAATTGCCACTCCGGGCCACACCACGCGGGTGGGGGTCAAATTAATAAAATCTTTGCCTTCAAACAGCAGGCGTCCCCACGTTGGATAATCGGATGGGAACCCTAATCCCAAAAATGACAGAGCAGATTCAGTAATAATGGCGTTGGCTACCCCCAAGGCGGCCGCCACCATGACCGGGCTCAGTACGTTTGGGAAAATATGGCGGACCAGTATCCGGCGATTGACGGTGCCAATACTGACGGCCGCAGTCACATACTCCTGCTGCTTGACCGAGAGCACCTCACCCCGCACCACGCGCGCGGTATTCATCCAGCTGGTCGCCCCAATTACGGTCACAATAAGCAAAAATATTCCGGTCTCCGGGCCAAAAGCGGTTCGCAGCGAATCTCGAAACAGCATGATAATGACCAGAAGGAGCGGCAAAATTGGCAGGGCCAAAAACATATCGGTTAAACGCATGAGCGGATTATCCAAAATCGGGAAATAGCCGGCCAAGATTCCCACGGTTACGCCTAACGAAAGGGAAATCAGCATGGCCGTAAACCCAACCGAGAGAGAAATCTGACCCCCTGAGAGCATGCGGGCCAGCATATCCCGGCCGAGATTATCGGTGCCAAACGGATGAGCCAGAGTTGGCCCCTGATTGGCAACGATGGGATCGATATAAGCCGCATCCACCGTATACAAAAACGGGCCTAAATAAATGGCCAGGATAAAAACAATCAAAATGGCCATCCCAAACAGTGCGCCTTTGTGTTTGCGAAACTGGAGCCAAACGTCTCCCCATAAAGATCGGTGTTCCCCTAACTCAAATTTTTCGTCAACTTGTAATGATGCTGGTGCTGTCGCCATAAGGTTATTCCTAATTATCTAGAGCTAAAAAAAATTAATCGTAACGAATTCGCGGGTCCAAAATGCCGTATAGCACATCGGCAACCAAATTAAAAATGACGATGAGAATCGCAAAAATAAAGGTCAGTGTTTGAACGGTTGGAATATCAGATCCCTGGATGGCCGTGATCAGAAGCTGCCCTAAACCATTCACCTTAAAGATTTGCTCGGTGATGATTGCGCCCCCAAAGATCCCCGGTATCTGCAGGGCCAACAGGGTAATAACCGGAATCAAACTGTTGCGAAGGACGTGGATTAGAACCACAACCCGTTCGTTCAATCCTTTTGATCTGGCGGTGCGCACATAATCGAGGTTCAAATTATCGAGCATCGACGAGCGCATAAAGCGGCTGACCTGGGCGGCATTAAAAAATGACAGGACGGTCACCGGCATAATCATTTGCTTGACCTGCTGGACAAAGGTTTCCCAATTTGTGACCTCCAGTGTGGTGTCATAAAAGGACGGAAACCATTTTAGCTGCACGCTAAAAATAATAATCATCAATAAACCGCTAAAGTAAGTCGGCACCGAATATCCCACCATGGTGATAAAGGTGCCGATATTGTCAAAGGCGGAGTACTGCCTGTATGCGGAATAAACCCCTACGGGAATAGCCAGAAGCGCTCCAAATACGTAAGCCAGGCCAAGTATGAGCAGCGTTTGAGGCATCCTCTGAAAAATCAGATCAAAAACCGGGCCGCGCGTCTGCCAGGACAAAATGCGCACCGGGGCATCGGGATCTTCGGGATTAATAAGCTGTAAACCGGTTAGGTCTTCAATAATGTACTGTGGTTCAACCACAAAAAATTGTCGCAGCCAGCGAACGTACCGGATATGGGTAGGTTGATCTAATCCAAGAGATTCTCGAATCCTTTCTTTGACATCCTGAGGGACGGTTAAGGGCAAATTCCCAGTTGGATCCCCAGGAGCAAAGTCCAGGATAGCGAAAATCACCATGCTAATGACGATCAAAGTCGGTATCGCAAACAGTAATCGGCGAATGATAAATCGAACCATTAGATTTCCCTTTTTAAACTAAAGCAAACCGCAAAATGATAATTTAAATGGTACAGCCGCTTCAACAGTCATTTATTTGTGGGGTAGATAACTGCTCAAGCGGATGATCCATTGACATCGGGCAGAAAAAATAATGACCGGGCCACGCTTTCACGTGGCCCGGAAAAGCCTTTCAAATTAAATGATCGGCTTAATTTTCAGCGCGGGTCCAGTCTGCGATATTCCACATTTCGGAGTCCCAGGCGTTGATGCGCACACCCAACAGGGTATTGGCATGGGCCGAGATGCTGCCGCGATGGATCAGCGGAATTATCACGTAATCTTGGACAATCAGGTCATTCATCTGCTTGACCAGATCGGCCCGCTCGTCCAGATCGGCCGTCTGGGTCATCTGCAGGTACAGGGCATCGTAATCTTCGTTGTACCAGCGTGGCACGTTCGGACTTAGCCATTGGTTGTCAGCACCGGAAATTTGGTCTGTCGTCCAGCCGCCCATGTACGCCTGAAGATCCGGTCCGGAAGAGCCGTTGGTGTACATTTCGACGTCAGCATAGAACTTGCCGTAGGTGTCCGGGCTGGCCGGGTCACCACCAAAGAAAACAGAAGCGTCGATGTCGCGCAGTTCTGTTTCCACCCCGATCTCGGCCCACCACTGCTTGATAAACGCCTGGGTGGCCTGGCGCACGGAGTTGGTGGAGGTCTGGTAAAGGATGACCAAAGGTATGCCGTCTTTTTCGCGGATGCCGTCGCCATCGGTATCAACGATGCCGGCTTCGTCGAGCAGAGCGTTGGCCCCTTCGATATCCTGAGTCAGACATTCGTCATTGGCGGTGGAAACAAAAGCGGCCGGTCCTGGAACGACGTTACAGGTTGGGCGACCAGCATCACCATAACCAACAGCGGTCAGCGTGGCGCGATCGATAGCCATAGAAAGAGCTTGACGGACCACAGGGTCACTCAGGAACGGATGCGGGTTATTGCCGTCCAGATATTCGGAACGATCATCACCCAAAGCCGGATCCGGGTTGGTTTGATTGACCAAAATACGCTCGACGTTGGTGGCAAAACCGCTAACCAGGGTACCCCGGCCGGCCAAAACCATCTGGTTCAAAATTTCCGGCTCAACCTGAAGGTTCCAGGCATAGTCGGCTTCACCCGTCTCTAAAACGGCGCGAGCAGCAGCAGCGGCATCACCACCACCTTTCCAGAACACTTCACCAAAGAACGGCTTGTTCGGATCGCGGTAGTTTTCGTTAGCCACAAACAGGGCGGCGTCGTTGGGACGGAATTCTGTAACCACAAACGGGCCGGTACCAATCGGAGCAAAGTTTTGATCGGTACATTCCTGGGCAGCCGCACCCAGGCAGTCTGCAAACTGAGCGGCCTGGATAATCGGAGCCTGAGCGGAAACAAACGGCGTGTACGGATACGGCGTGGCTTCTTCAAAGATCACTTCTACTGTCAAATCATCTACCGCCGTCACGCTGGCGATCCCTTCATAGAAGTTGGCGCTGGAGCAGCCGGCATCCGGATCGCTGCAGTATTCATAAGTAAAGACCACGTCTTCAGCGGTAAACGGTGAGCCATCAGACCAAACCACACCTTCTTTGAGGGTCCAGGTAATGCTCATCAGGTCTTCTCCCACACCGCCATTCTCAATGGTGGGGATTTCAGCAGCCAACTTGGGCACCAGAGCACCGGTTTCACTGTAGCCGGCCAGCGGTTCAATCACGACTGAAGAGGCATCAATTTCTTTTGTACCACCGGAAAGATACGGGTTCAGGTTAGAGGGGGCCTGCCAATAAATGACGGTGACCCGGCCGCCCTGACCACGGGTGGTGACGACTTCGGTTTCTACCACGGTCTCAACCACTTCGCGCGTGACTTCGACTTCTTCTACCACCGTTTCTGTTTCGGTGACCACGCGGGTGACTTCGACTTCCTGAACAACTTCTACGGTTTGTGGCTGACAGGCCACGAGTAAAATTGCGGCGATAGCTGACATCGCCAATACCAAATATTTTTTCATCTGCTTCCTTCTCCTTCGAAAGTATTACAGAGTGGATTTACACAACAAACAAAATCGTTTACAAGTTTTTCTCGTTCGATTGACATCACCTCCTTGTCAAGACATCAGACCACAGACTTCAGACCACAGCTTTGATGTCTGAGGTCTGTCGTCTGAGGTCTTTAATCTACCAAATGGCACGCGACCCAGTGCCCGTTGTGAAATTCACGCCACACGGGGTCTTCCTGGGAACATTTTTCAATTGCAATGGGACAGCGCGTATGGAACCGACAGCCCGTCGGTGGATTCGCCGGGCTGGGAACATCTCCCTGCAAGATCACGCGCTGTCGGGTTTCTTCCAGAACAGGGTCCGGCACCGGAACGGCCGATAACAGGGCTTGAGTATAGGGATGAAGCGGTTCGCGATACAGCACATCTTGATTGGCCAACTCGACTATCTTTCCTAAATACATGACCGCCACCCGATCCGCAATGTGGCGCACCATACTCAAGTCGTGGGAAATAAATAAATAGGTCAGGCCAAGCTCCTGCTGCAAATCTTCCAGCAGGTTGACAACCTGGGCCTGAATCGAAACATCCAGGGCGGCGATCGGCTCATCACACAAAATAAATTCCGGGTTTAAAGCCAAGGCTCGGGCGATTCCAATACGCTGGCGCTGCCCTCCGGAAAACTCGTGTGGATATCGATTGGCGTGCATGGGATTTAAACCAACCACTTCCAGCAGTTGATTGACCCGTTCACGGCGCTCATTGGCGTCCGCGACGCTGTGTTCGCGCAGCGGTTCATCAATAATGCTGCCAACCGTCATGCGGGGGTTAAGACACGCCTGGGGGTCTTGAAAAATCATTTGCATGTTCGGCCGCATCTTGCGCATTTCACTCCCGGTCAAATCGGTCAGCTCCGTTCCCTTAAACGCCACCGTGCCGTCAGTGGGTTGATAAAGCTGCAGGATCGCCCGGCCGGTCGTGGATTTTCCGCAGCCGCTCTCCCCCACCAAACCCAGGGTTTCCCCTTTATAAACATCAAAAGTCACCCCATCAACCGCTTTTACGGCCCCAACCTGCCGTCGGAATACGCCGGCGTAGATCGGAAAATGCATCTTCAAATTATCAACCGAGAGGAGTACTTCATTGGTGTTAAGAGCCATAACGCGGTGCATCTCCTTCAACATCCCACCAGCAGGCCACTTCATGGGTGTTCCCCGATAGTTTGGCTTTTACATGCTCTAAAGCTGGGTTTTCTTTATGACAGCGGTCGTAGGCGTATTGGCATCGGGGAGCAAATGGACAGCTGAGCGGTTCCCGCAAAAGATTTGGCGGCCGACCATCGATGCTGGTCAAGCGGGTCTCAGCGTCATCCAGGCGCGGTAGAGAGCCCAACAGGCCTAGGGTGTAGGGGTGTTTCGGGCTGGCGTACAGCTCCTTGACATCGGCCCGCTCGACGACCTGCCCTCCGTACATCACCATCACCCGATCGGCAATACCGGCCACAACCCCCAGGTCGTGGCTGATCCACACAATCGCCATCCCCAGCTCTTTACGCAGCCGCTTGATGAGATCGAGAATTTGGGCTTGAATGGTGACGTCAAGGGCGGTTGTAGGCTCATCCGCAAACAGAAGCTGAGGGGTACAGGCCAGAGCAATGGCAATCATCACCCGCTGTCGCATCCCACCGGAAAATTGATGGGGATAGTCGGCCAGACGATCGGCCGCTGACGGGATGCCCACCAATTTTAACATTTCAACAGCTCGGGCTTGTGCCTGCTCCTTCGACATTCCCAAATGAGCCCGCAGGGGCTCCATAATTTGATGACCAACCGATAACACCGGGTTTAGAGAGGTCATGGGGTCTTGGAAAATAAAGCCGATCTGGCTTCCCCGAATATCGCGGATCTCTTCATCCTTCATTTGAAGAAGATCTGCCCCGTTAAACTCGGCCGTTCCCGATGAGATATCTCCCGGCGGAATCGGAATGAGTTTTAACAGGCTCATCATCGTTACGCTCTTTCCTGAACCACTTTCCCCCACGACCCCCAGCAGCTCACCCTCAGCGACATCAAAGCTGACACCATTGACAGCATGCACAGTCCCATCTTGCGTGTGGAACCGCGTTTTTAGACCTTTCACGTCCAGAATTTTCTGCATGAATTCTTCCTATCTCAATTGCTCAGGTTCAAGGTTGATCAATGTTGTGGCAGTCATCTATCGAATGATAGTGATGATTGATGTGCATTAAGAAAGGCGACAAATTGTTAAAGGTGTCGGTTAACCTATATGAAATTTTTGATTGATGAAGCCGAATCAAAGGATTGCCTATCCACTAGGATAATTCATTTTTAGCACGAAATGCTGCCACAAGTATGAGCTTTCCCTGGGTGATTAAAGGTTTTTTATAAAAACCACAAGGAAATTGAGACATATTTTATGTGTTTCCTGATTTCCGTCAACGAAATAATAACACAAACCTGGGAAAAAGTAACAAAAAAGTGTCATTTTGGGATCAGGAAAGCTATTTAGCTCGGCCCAAAGGGCCTTTCAGCATACAGCTGATGGCCGAAAGGCACGCAGTGCCGAGCTAAAAGAGGCGCAGCCTCGTGCTATAATTACCCCATGAAAAACGCCTCAATCGCCAAAATTTTTTATGATGTCGCCAACCTTCTCCAAATTCGAGGGGATAATATTCACCGCGTACTTTCATACCGCCGCGCGGCGGAAACGATTGATGAATTGAGCCAGCCTCTCCAGGATATTCGCCAGGAAGGCGATCTGGAAAAACTGCCGGGAATTGGGAAAACCCTGGCCGAAAAAATCGTGGAAATGCTCGATACAGGTGAACTTTCTTTTTACAATCGACTGGCGGCCGAACTACCGGTCACTTTGCTCGATCTGCTCAACATTGAAGGAGTAGGTCCCAAAAAGGTCAAGCTTTTTTACGACGAGCTGCAGATTACCACGCTTGAAGAATTGGCCGAGGCCGCGCGTGAGGGAAAATTGCGGGAATTACCCAAAATGGGGGCCAAGTCAGAAGAAAAAATTCTGCGCGGTATTGACCAGCTGCAGCGACAGCAAACCGGCCGCCATCTGTTGGGAGACGCTCTGCCGCTGGCCGAACGTATACTAGGCGAATTAAAACAGCTAGATGGGGTGCAGAAGGCGGCCGTTGGCGGATCGGTGCGCCGGCGGAAAGAAACGATCGGCGATATCGACCTGTTGATCGCCACCGACAAACCGGAAGAGACCATCGATTATTTTTGCAATTTAGAGATCGCCGAAGAAGTGGTCGCCAAAGGGCCCACTAAAGCACGCATTCAGCTGGCCAACGGCCTGGGGGTTGATCTGCGGGTGCTGCCGGCCGAAAATTGGGGCACGCTGCTCTCATACTTCACCGGCAGCCAGGCCCACAACGTCCGTCTGCGCGAGATGGCCCGCAAAAAAGGGCTCTCCCTAAATGAATACAGCTTTACCGATCTGGACAGCGGGGCGGAAACCCTCTGCCCAGATGAACAATCGATTTATCAAACGCTCGATCTCCCCTACATTCCCCCGGTGCTGCGCGAAGACCGGGGTGAAATTGAAGCGGCCCAGCAAAATGACCTCCCCGACCTCATTCAAAAATCCGATATCGTGGCCGATTTACACATGCACACCACCTGGTCTGATGGGCAGTGTTCGATTCGGGAAATGGCCAGGGCGGCCGTCGACCGCGGCTTGCGCTGTATTTGCATCACCGATCATTCACGCAGTTTGGGGATCGCCAACGGCTTGTCAATTGAGCGATTAAAGGAGCAGGCGGCCGAAATTAAAGAGGTGCGGAAAGAGGTTGAGGGACAGCTGCTTCTGCTGCACGGCACGGAAATGGAAATCAAGGCGGACGGGTCACTGGATTACCCAGACGATGTGCTGGCCGGGCTTGATTTAGTCATCGCCTCCCTGCACGTCAGCCTGAATCAGCCGCGTAGGCAAATCACCGAACGCCTGTTAAAGGCGATACACAATCCCCATGTCGATATGATTGCCCATCCAACCGGTCGCCTTCTCGGCCGGCGGCCGGGCGCGGATCTCGACATGGAGCAGGTTTTTCAGGCGGCCGCATCAACCAACACCATCCTGGAAATCAACGCTAGTCCGCAGCGGCTGGATCTGAACGATATCCACATTCGTCGGGCGGCCGAGTTGGGTATCCCCCTTTCCATTAATACCGACGCCCACGCCATCGATCATCTCGACCTCATCGATTACGGGGTCGCTGCCGCCCAGCGAGGGTGGCTGACGGCCGGGCAGGTGATTAACTGTGGGCCACTGACGCAGCTGGAAGAATTTCAGAATGGACATTAAAAAGGTGAAGATTCAAATCATTCCTGTTAAACTAGGGGTTTGATTTTACGGCTTGCCACGGCGACTTCAATATGAATTTGTTTTCTCGTTCAAAATTCTCAGGCGACCAACCATCGGCCGAAACCGCTTCGGGTTTAACCCAGCTGATTCAGGGTGCATTTCACGGTCTCGATCAAAAAACGATTGATGAACTGCGCAAAATCGGCAAGCGCAAAACATACCCATCCGGCAGCGTCTTGTGCAAGCAGGGAAAAATCGGGGATCGTTTCTTTGTTGTGCTCGACGGCAAAATCGCCGTCACTCAATTTTCGCAAAATGAAGAAGAATCGATGGTGGGGGTGATCGGCAAGGGAAAATATTTTGGAGAGTTGAGCCTGCTGGACGATCATCCAAACAGCGCCACCTGCACCACCATGACCGAGGCTTCGGTGCTAGAACTCAACAAACAGCAGTTTCAGCACATGGTCAAAACATATCCCCTGATCGCCAACTCGCTCATGATGACGATCCTGGCCCGCATGCGGGAGGACGATGCCCGGGCGATTCACACCCTGTTGCAAAAAAACGAAGAGCTGGGGAAAGCGTATTCAAAGCTTCAGACCACTCAAGATGAGCTGCTGGAAGCGGAGCGGTGGAAACGAGAGCTCGAGCTGGCGGCCGAGGTACAGCGAGATCTCCTCCCCAAAGATCTCCCTCAAATTCAGGGGTACCATTTTGCCTCATATCTGGGCAGCACGCACGCTACCGGGAACTTTTATGACGTCATCCCGCTTAATGACGAATATGTCGGTATTTTACTGGGTGACGTGGCCGGTCGAGGAATCCAGGCTTCGATGTTCATGGCGGTCACCCGCACGCTCTATGTGGTCGAAAGCAAGCGCTCCCTTTCCCCCTTCGACGTCACCGAAGCGGTACATTATGGGCTACAGGATGTCACCAATCGGGATGACATGTTTGTTAAAACGTTTTACGGGGTCTTACATTGGCCAACCGGCATGTTTAGCTATGTCATCGCTGGTCACGCGCAGCCATATTTGCTCCAGGCGGATGGAAAGATCAGGCAGTTCCACGGCCGGGGCAGCTATCTCGGTCAATCAGCCTCCATCCATCTCGAAGAAAGACGGGTGCGTCTCAAAAATGGGGATCGGCTGGTGCTGTTTAGCGACGGCGTGATTGATAGTGAAAATGCCGCCGGGGAAGCGTTTGGTCATTCCCAATTTCAAAAAGTGCTGCAAGCGCAGGCGGCCCTGCAGGCCGAAGAATTAATCACCCATCTACAACAAGAAATCTGGATGTGGCAAGCCGGGTCCAAAACGAACACCGGATTTGCCATGCTGGTCATTACCATCGACTAAACCGCATTGAACTATGGCCCGCTACCAACGCCCGTCAAATCCACCAGAGGGAGACACCTCTATGTCTAGAAACACCGGTTCGGAATCAATTCCCTGGATGTGGATCGGTTTGGGATTTGTCGTCACGATTGTGGCCGTTTGGCTGGCCGTTTGGATCATTTCCCTGGCCCTTTCCAGAGATCCGCTGCCCACGGCCGTTTCTCCGGCCCCTACCGTTATTCGCCTAACCGCTCCGGCCACCGCCGTACCGTCACCGACCAGCTCCCTGGCCACACCCACGTCGATACCCACACTGACCCCTTCCCCTACCCCCGATCGAAAAGATGCCCCGGAAATCATCACCAGCGGCTTCTTTGCCCAGGTGGTTGGAACCGGGGAAATCGGGTTGAGCGTCCGCAGCGGAGCCAGCACCGTCAACGACCTTCTGGTCATCGCCCCGGAGGAAAGCATCATTTTGGTTTTGGATGGCCCAATCGAAAACGGTGATTTCCGCTGGTGGCAGGTCGAACTGGCCGACGGGACGGTGGGCTTTGCCGTGGAACGATTTATGATCCCTGCGGCCGAACCGGAAAACTGGAGATAAAAGCATGTCTATCACCCAAGAAATCGCTAAATTGCGGGATGAGATCAATTTTCACCTATATCGCTACCACGTTCTCGACAGCCCGGTGGTGAGCGACGCCGAATACGACGCCCTTTTTCGCCAGCTTCAGGCGCTGGAAGCGGAAAATCCCGATCTGGTGACGGCCGATTCTCCAACCCAACGCGTGGGCGGGAACCCGATTGATGAATTTGAAAAAGTATCCCACCCGGCCCCGATTCTCAGCCTGGCCAACGCCTTTAATCGCGATGACCTTAAGGAGTGGGAAGAGCGCACCCATCGCTTTATCAATCAGCTAGATCTCGAGTTTGATCCCGAAACAGAGCAGATCGAATATGTGGTTGAGCCAAAAATCGACGGTTTAACGGTGGTCCTCACTTATGAAAACGGCCGTTTTGTATTAGGAGCGACCCGCGGCAATGGGGAAATCGGAGAAAATATTACCGGTAACCTGTTAACCCTGCCGGCCCTGCCCAAGCGCATTCCCATCGATCCTCAGGCCGAGGTAACTGTACCGGATCGGCTGGTGGTCCGGGGAGAGGCGTTTTTCCCCCTCGATAAATTTGAAAGCTGGAACAGCGGCCGGGCGGAAGCGGGTGAAAAAGCGTACATGAACCCACGCAATGCCGCTTCAGGCTCCCTGCGACAGCTGGACCCCAAGATCACTGCCGCCCGTCCGTTAACCCTCTTCTGTTACGACATCATTGCCTGGGATGGAGCCGTGCCGGACACTCAGTGGGAACGGCTGCAGTGGCTTAAAGCGCTCGGATTCCCCATATCAGACGATATCGCATTTTGTGCAACCATTGAGGAGGCCGCAGCCCAATACGACAGCTGGCTGGAAAAACGAAATCAAATTAATTACGAAGTGGATGGGATCGTTGTTAAAATTAATAACAGATCGCTAGCCGATCAGCTGGGCTTTGTCGGCAAAGATCCCCGTGGCGCAATCGCCGGCAAATTCCCGGCCCAGGAAAAAACGACCCAACTGCTTGATGTAAAAATTTCCGTCGGCCGAACCGGAATCCTGGCCCCTGGCGCGGTGTTGGACCCGGTTGAGCTGGGGGGAGTGGTCGTTCGCAATGCGACCCTGCACAATTTTGATGAAATCGCCCGCAAAGATATTCGCATTGGTGATCGCGTCTGGGTGAAGCGGGCCGGAGACGTCATTCCTTACGTCGTTGGCCCCATCGTTGATCTCCGTGATGGCAGCGAGCGGGTCATTTCCCCGCCGACCCACTGCCCGTTTTGTGGTGAACCGGTTGTTCGTATTCCAGGGGAGGTTGCTGTTTACTGCGACAATCCTACATGTCCAGAGCAGCTGGTGCGGCGCATTGAATATTTTGTCAGCCGGGGAGCGATGGATATCGATAACTTTGGGGGACAGACAGCCGTTTTGCTAACCGGCAACGGCATGATTAAGGATTTGGCCGATATTTATTTTCTCAATCGGGACAATCTGCTCGAGCTCGAAGGATTCAAAGACAAAAAAGTCGACAATTTACTCAACGGCATTGAGGCCAGCAAGAATCAGCCGGCTCATCGCTTTCTGACCGCTCTGGGCGTACGCTTTGTTGGTTCTGTCGTTGCCCGCACGCTGCTGGATGCGTTTGGAGGAATTGACCGCCTGGGCGAAGCGACGGTTGAAGAGATTGAAGGGGTATATGGCATTGGCCCGGAAATCGCTCAAAGTGTAAACGTGTGGTTCCAGGATGAGCGGCATCGACAGCTTTTGGAGAAATTTCGCGCGGCGGGTCTGCCGTTTGATCAGGAATCGGCCGCAGAGGAACAATCCCAGGTTCTGGCCGGTTTGACCTTTGTCATCACCGGTACCCTGCCAACCTTGAGCCGCGATGAGGCCAAGGCGTTAATCGAAGCGAACGGGGGCAAAGTCACCGGGTCAGTCAGCAAAAAAACCGATTTTCTGCTGCTTGGGGAAAAGGCCGGCAGCAAGCTCACCAAAGCCGAAAAATTAGGCGTTCCCACGCTGAGTGAAGCGGAATTTCAGGAAAAAATCAGCGGATAGAAATTAAATTTCAAAATAGCGTCCTCACTCCCGCCTGTGCGGGAGTGAGGACGCTATTTGTTTATATTCAAGTGGAAGGGATCCTCGTTTTTACCAGCGACGGCTAAACCGCTCTTCTTCCCACGGGTCGGCGTTGTTGTTGTAGCCGTTAACTTCCCAAAAGCCCGGAGCATCTTCCGCCCGGAATTCCAGACCGCGCAGCCATTTGCCGCCCTTCCAAAAATATTTGGTTTCACCTTCAGAGCGGTCTGCAAATGAGCCAACCACAACGCGCAGCGGGTAGCCATGTTCGGCGGTTAAAGGCTCGCCATCAAAATGGGTCGCCAGAAGCACATTGTCCTGGAGCAGAAAGTCCAAAGGGGTGTTGGTTGTATACCCATACTCGCAATGCTGCACCACAAATTTAGCCTCGGGCAGTGGCTTGATAAACCCTTCGTCTATTAATGTCTTTAATGAGACCCCTTCCCAGTCGGTGTCAAATTTTGACCATCTGGTGACACAGTGAATGTCCATCGTCACCTTGGAGCGGGGAAGCTGGTTAAATGCATCCCAATCCCATACCACTTCTTCTTCGACAAGACCAAAAACTTTCAGATCCCAATCATCGAGATTTTGGTACACCGGGGTTGGGCCATAGTGCAATACCGGGAAACGCTGGGTTAATGATTGCCCAGGTGGCAGGCGATTTTCTCCTGCAACTTGATCCTGCTTTTGACGGCGGCTAAAAATGCTCATGGTTTCTCCTTAAAGACCACTCTCGGGTCTCTGGTCTCTAATCTCTGGTCTTGTACAGTCTGACATATTTATCTAAACATTCTGCAAAAATAATCTTACAAATTTGTGAAGATATTAAATGACCCCGTACCTTTTACCCCTCTCTTTACAAGCGGCCGTGGTACAATTTCTTCCATGAATCGTCGTTTTTTGGGGTATGTGCTTTTTTCACTGGGCGTATTGATATTGGCCGGTACCGTTGTTTCCTGGTTTTTCCTTCGCGGACAGGATTTTATCGCCATTAGCCAGTTGGCCACGCCCGACACCAGCACCATCCCCCTGGCTCCACCCACAATCCCAGTTAATCCCGAGCGGGCGATTATCACGGCCGTGCCCGGAGATTTGCCCCAGATCATTCCCACCCTCGCTTACGACGATCTCCCTTCAGTGGCTCGCGCGGATGAAGCACCACGCGTCTTACGTCAGGAAGCCCCCGACCATCCACAGCGCATGGTCATCCCGGCCATCGGTGTTGACGCCCCCATTCGCGATGTGGGTCTTTCCTCAATTTTTGACAATGACGATATTTTTTATCAGTGGCAGGTCCCCCATTCTTATGCGGTGGGATGGCACCATACCAGCGTTCCTCTTGGGCAACCCGGCAACACCGTTTTTAACGGACATCACAACGTCTATGGCGAGGTTTTTAAAGACCTGCAAGATTTGGCCGTGGGGGATGGGCTTCTGATTTATACGGATGACAATGTCTTTGCCTATGAAGTAACCCAACGGGAAATTTTGGCTGAACGGGGGCAATCGGAGGAGATTCGCCGTCAAAATGCAATCTGGATCCAGCCAACCCTGGATGAACGAATCACGCTGGTCTCCTGCTGGCCGTATTCCGATAATTCTCACCGCCTGGTGGTTGTGGCGGAACCAATACAGACCTCAGACAACAGAC
>JAAUYD010091018.1_pt1 | contig 41854 bp, 37 predicted proteins | sample 7278101 | NCBI WGS metagenome assembly JAAUYD01 (sample SAMN14350128, study PRJNA611818) | marine sediment metagenome | isolation source: surface marine sediment (0.6m) | place: French Polynesia: Moorea | collected 2018-08
CACAACCTTGTTCGGCCATCTCTTCTACCATTTTATAGTTTTCTGGTAGAATATGTCTATGACTCTAACCCTCAATTATTGTTACCGAATCTACCCTGATAGTAAGCAACAGGCAATGTTATGTGATAAGTTATGGGGTGTGTTCAAGTGGTAATTCTAAAGTAAAACAACTCCCTTTACCATATTCTGATGTTAAGCTAAGGTTTCCTTGATGAAGTTGGGCTAGTTTCCGTGATAAAGCCAACCCTAACCCTGTTCCTTTATGTTTGCGACTGAGGTTACTATGAATTTGTTGGAAGGGTTGAAATAGTTTCTTTTGATCTTCTTCTTTAATGCCAATTCCTGTATCAATGACGCAAAAAGTCAGTAAACTGTCAAATTTTTCAACTTGTAAAGTCACTGAACCTTTTTCTGTAAATTTAATAGCATTAGACAGTAAATTGATAAGAATTTGTTTAATTTTTCGTTGATCAACTGTACAAAAATCAACTTGGTCACTTAACTTTAAAATAAGGTTTAGGTTTTGCTCATCTGCTTTGGGTTGAACGATGGATATTGCTGCTAAACATATATCTTCAACGGCAACGTTTTCTAACAATAATTCTTCTTTATTGGCTTCAATTTTTGAGAGATCTAAAAAGTCATTTACTAAGGCTAATAAATGCTCTCCTGATACCCTAATTCCATTCACATACTCTTTTTGTTTTTCATTCAAAGTCCCATAAATTTCTTGTTTTAACATCTTAGAAAATCCTAAAATTCCAGCAAGAGGCGTTCTTAATTCATGACTAACATGGGAAAGATAATCACTTTTGTTATGACTAGAAGATCGTAATTTTTTGTTTTCCAATTCGATTTTATTCATCTTTTCTAGCCATTCAATTTGCTGAATAGCAATAGCAATCTGATGGCTAATAATGTCTAAATTATCTATTTCTTCTGGGTTAAAAGTTCTCTCAGATTGTTCTGTTTGTAAAATTAAATAACCAAAAAATTTCTGACTTAGATATAAAGGAAAACTTAAAATACAGCAATGCAACTGACTCTTATTGGTTATTTTTTGGCATGAGGAAATTTTTTGACGGTCAGTAAAAATAGCGTCTCCTTGACAAAATTGGTAAACTTGATGTTGTTGGGGACAATTAATTAAAGGAAACCACTGCTGATTAACAAACTTTTCAAGCCAATTTTTATCCCTTACTCCCCAAGTATTGTAAATTTGGCAGACTGATGACTCTATTCTTAACAAAACTACATTATCAATCTGATATGCTTCCCCTATTAATGCTAAAATCTTACCAATTTTTTCTTGAGGATCAACATCAGAGTTTAAAAGACAATAAATTTGCCGAATTAAGTTTTTTGAACAATTTTGATAATATATAGTTTTAGGCATTTTTGTCTCTTGCTTGAAAATCTCTGAATATTGATCTGTCAAGGTATTCATCACTTTATGGCCTCATTAAAGGAGTCGGACATATTAGGAGTTAACTGTGAGGTAAACGTATGGGGTGTTGTCAAGAGTTTTAAATTTTTGTAACAGTTTTTAACAGAAAAACGTTGATTAATGACCGAGTCGCTAGTTGTTACAAGCTACTTCAGATTAATTATACAGGTAAATCTACTTCCATGAGATTATTGCATGAGATTATTGCATGAGATTATTGACGAAAACTGTGGAATAAAGATAACATCACCTTGTTAATTCATCTTAAAATTGTCGACGGGAAAAAATGAAGCTAGAAATTGTCAACAATAAGACAATATAAATGATGCCATAAACGGCATTCATAAATAACTCTGAACTACTCGGAAGAATTCCATAAACGGCTGTATTTTTGAGGTTAAATCTTTCTAGGTTAGGAACAACTAAATAGATGCTTTCTGTTAAGGCAGTTATTTGAGGATTTTTGCTTAATTGTGCTAATTCTAGTAAGTCACTACTCAGGTGTCCAATGATATAGATACCAAAACTTAAAAGGGTTGCTAAAATTGAACTGGTAAACACCCCAAAAGTTATGGCGACTGCAGTTAACACAGCTAATTCTAATAAAAGATAAACTTGAGAAACTAATAAACTAATAGGAGAAAAGATAATGTTTGCCCAAGTTAATGCACCCAAATAAAGCACTGTCATAATAACAAGAACAACGGCTAAAACACCACACAAACCTAGATGTTTACCCACGATTAATTCTGCCCGACTAATGGGTTTGGGAATTAAAATTAAAACGGTTCTTTTTTCAATTTCTTTATTGATTAAAGCTGTCCCGACAAAAATAGAAACGATCGCTCCTAAAAAAGAAGTTAGTCCTAAACCAACATCAAGAAGAATTTTACCATCTGCCCCGACAGAAATTTCAGGAAGTAAGCGTAAAGATAGGGCTAAAACAACGGCAAAAAACCCAATCACATAGAGAATGCGATCGCGGATAACTTCTCGAAATCCATTACTAGCAATGATCCAGATTCTGATTAAATTCATTGTTTTGAGAGTATCTTTCTTACTGCTGTTGACTGTATTATTATTCCCCAGTACCGACTGAGTGTTATCATAATCTTACAGGAAATCCATAAACCTTGAAGAAATAATTATCATGAAAAGATACAAAATAAAGCCCTGGATAATTCTACCTATCTTAAGCCTAATTACAGCCATTTGTTTAGTTGGGTGGCAAACTCAAGGATAAGGCAATACTGCTCAGTTAACAAAAGTTACCCGTTTTCTAGAGAAAATTATCATTAGAACTTAGAATTTAGAATTTAGAACTTAGAATTTAGAATTAATTATTGAACACACCCCATCTAAATCACAGATTTTAGATGGGGACTGCGCGAAACGATTTTGTTCAATATTTCTTTTATTTTTGTCTAGGTAATTATATGGGATTTTCTTTTCAATTACAAAAAAAATGCTGTCACACCCAAGCTAGGGCCGGAACCTGGTCAACCCCTCATGGAAGCGTCGAAACCCCCCGTTTTATGCCTGTAGGAACCCTCGCAACGGTAAAAGGGTTAACCCCAGCACAACTGGAAACCACCGGCGCACAAATGATTTTAGCGAACACTTATCATCTGCATCTACAACCAGGGGAAAAGATTGTCGAAGCAGCCGGGGGACTGCATAGGTTTATGGGATGGAATGAGCCAATTTTAACAGATTCTGGAGGCTTTCAAGTGTTTAGCCTCAGTGAACTGCGAAAAATTAGAGAAATCGGTGTTACGTTTCGTTCTCCTAGAGATGGCCGCATTATTGAGTTAACCCCTGAACGGTCGATCCATATTCAAAATGCTTTGGGTGCCGATGTGATCATGGCCTTTGATGAATGTCCCCCAGGAAACGCTGATTATGACGCTGTAGCAGCAGCAACGGATCGGACGTATCGCTGGTTAGAAAGGTGCATTAAAGCCCATCAAAGACCCCAAGATCAGGCGTTATTTGGTATCGTTCAAGGGGGAACCTATCCTAAGTTGCGATCGGATGCGGTTTCTGCTTTAATTGCTTTAGATTTACCTGGATATGCGATCGGTGGGGTCAGTGTGGGGGAAGAACCTGCTTTAGTGCGTGATATTGTTAAATTGACCACTCCCTTACTGCCTGAGTCCAAACCCCGTTATTTGATGGGGGTGGGAACTTACAAAGAAATGGTGATGGCGATTGCCTCTGGAATCGATTTATTTGACTGTGTGATTCCCACTCGTTTTGGTCGTCATGGGACAGCATTGGTAGCAGGGGAACGCTGGAACTTGAAAAATGCCCAGTTTCGTCAAGATTTTGCTCCTTTAGACCCAGAATGTCCTTGTTATACTTGCAAAACGTTTTCAAGGGCCTATTTGAATCATTTAGTGCGATCGCAGGAAATGCTCGGCTATATTCTCCTATCGTTACATAATGTGACGGAATTGGTGAGGTTTACCCAGCGTATTCGTGAGGCGATTTTAAAGGATAATTTTACCCAGGAGTTTGCTAGTTGGTTATAGCACTACAAAAATTAGTTAGGACATTTTTTGTCTGTTTAGTTGTATTCCCAGAAAATGCTAAATCTTATACTTTGACCTCTACTAATTATTGGATAGGAATAATAGGGGTTAACCATTGCTCACTTTTAGCACTCCAGACAACAGTAAATTTATCTTGAGGGATGGAACACAGAGCGGTAGTTTCTCCTTTTTTATTGGTAAATTCAATCTCAAATACTCCATTTTCATAGTCATCTATGATTGCTCCTTGTTCTCCTTTTCTTAGGCTAAATTCGGGAATGTCTGTTAAAAGTTCGATAACATCAAATAATTCTGGTTCGTTCATCTTTCTATAATGTATAAGGTTGTTAATTGGGCTAAACTGCTATTAGGTTTGACTATCCATCCCGTTCTAACTGTTTCTTTTTGCCCTTCATAATTTCCTAGTATTTCAAGATCAACTTGAAAGATTCTCCCGTATTGATTGGGTTGACGTTCTAAAGCATTGGTAGTTAAGGCTTTTTCTTTTATCTGCTGTTCCAGGAAACTATAGTTATCTTGAGTATAGCCTAAATGTCTTTGAAACATATAGGCTTTATCACCACCTATTGGGTGATTAGTATTTAGCGCATATTTTGGTATTTTATTAGGGGGTATAAAAACACCAGTCACAATATTTTGTAATTTCATCAACAAGGATAATTTTACCCAAGAGTTTGCTAGTTGGTTAGAAGAAAACTCTCTTTAAAGTTTGTCTTTGATGGGCTTAAATAACTCATCGGGTACACCATGATCTTCGGCATAAATATTATTATATTTATCTTCTATAGTTTGCCAATCAATGGAAGAGTTCGTTAAGATTTCTTGTTTAAAAATATCTAATGCTTTGCCAGATAATCCTTTTTCTAAACATCTTTTCATCATCAAGCGACTCTCATCAATTTCTCCAATACATTCAAAGGGTGTGTGTACCGATAATCCTAACATTTTTTCAAAGATAGGTATTAAGTCATCATCGTTAAACAAGTTGATTTGAAATACTTGATCTACAAGTTTTGGTTCAAAAAAGGCCATCAAACCTAACCAAACATAGGCACATTTGGGACATTTTTTACACCAAGGTTTTTGAATATTACAAGAATGGATTTTAGATAAGACTTCGGGATAGTTGCTTAAGTGATTAAAAATGCGAAAATCATAAATAGGTTGTAAAATACTGAAATATTTGAAATTAGATAAAAGGTGGTTACGAATAAAGTTATCTAAGAGGGTTTCTGCTTCTAGACTTTTTCCCCATTGATGGTTAACTTCTTTGTTTATGTCTGTCCAGAATAAGTTACCAGTATTGGCACTTTTTTCGTGAGCAAGGCATAAATAATGATAGCCTTTATCTAACATTAAAATTAATGATTCAAAGACAGAAACAGGGGTTTCAGGGGCAATAATTCCTGAGTTATTGGGAAAATACAAATCAAAAAAAGGAAAGTCAACAAAATCATCATAAATTGAGATTTTATGCTGTTCTTTTGGAGAAACATATTCTAAAACTTCCGTAATTAAATGATGCTGTAAATCGGCTTTACCATAAACACTATGGGAATATTGCATAGAAGCAAAAGGAAGATGACTTTCTTCTAAGAGTTTCATGGCGACAATGCTATCTTTTCCCCCACCACAACCGACTAAAATAGTTTCGTGATCTCCTAAAATTATGTCAGGTTGACTAACCCCTAAATTTCCTGAATCAATCATTTCTGGTTGTTGATAATCGGTGACATTATTTTCATACCAATGTTGTCCAAATACTCCCTGATATATTTTGATAAATAAATCTAAAACAGGTTTGTCTAGATATTCAGAAATACCAGAAATATCATAATATTTGGGAAAGAGAGAACATAATTTCATACCTTCAAATAAGGCAATATGAGCGACAATTCGATTAATTAACGGTTGAGAATAGTTTTTAATTAATCTTGAAAAAGAAACTTCATGATAGAAAATTTTCGTGGAAAATTGAAACTCATCTGCATTATAACTAATGTCTAGATGATGTTCATGAATCGTAAAATTATCTATTTTAATTGTTTTAATTTCCATATAAATTTAGTCTTGCTTTTGCCTTATTTTTGTAATCAGTTTACCATCCCCAAGTTCCTGGACCTCCTTTAAATGGTCCAACAATATCTTTAGTGATCCATCCCCCATAAAAATCTCCTGCTTGGGGTGTAGCTAACTCATCATTAACATAACAAGCATCCATTAAAGCAGGGACAAAAGCGTAGTAAGTTTGAATAGAAACAAAATCAGGTGTGGGTTGAAAATATCGCCAAGCCCCATATTGAATATATTTATCTCCGATGTTAATATCATAATAAAGATATCGTCCTTTCCATTCACAAGAAATTTGTCTAGAAGTTTCAGTAAGATGTTCTAATTTAACATCTTCGGGAGGAAAATAATAGGTAGGAGGATGGCTGGTTTCTAGGACTCTTTTTCCGTTGCTTGTTTCTGCTAAAATAATACCATTACAAATCACTTTGAGATGTTTATCGGTGTCTTGTAAAATAGCAGGACGAGGATAATCCCAAACAGATTCTTGACCCGGTTGTGGAGGAATAGGAGTTGGTCTCATAAATTAGTTGATACTCAATAAGTGATTCTGATTAATACTATATCACCCCTTTGGTTATGATTTGTTATGATCAAACAAGATTTAGCTAAAAACTACAGTTCAATGCCAACTTATGAACAAGCGATCGCATCAGTCTGTGTCTGTCAATCTTTATCTGATATGTTGCAGCCGATTCACTTGTTTAGATAGGATATAGTTCATAGTTAATAGTTGATAAAGAAATTGGTATCAGTTCAATGGTAAACACTTGAGCAAATATTTCAATAACTTTTTCTTGTATTTCTTCTAAAGTAATCTCAGGAATAAATTGCTGTAAACTTCCCACAGATTTATCTTGAATACCACAAGGAATAATGTTTTGAAAACCTTGTAAATCAGAGCAAACATTAATAGAAAAACCGTGCATCGTAATCCAACGTTTCACTTTAATACCAATGGCTGCTACTTTGTAATTATGAACCCAAACCCCTGTTAATCCTGGTATTCTTTTTCCTGGTAGTTGATAATGGTTTAAAACTTGAATAATCACCTCTTCAAGTTGTCTTAAATACCAGTGTAAATCCTGTTGATAATAACGTAAATTAAGAATAGGATAACCCACTAATTGACCCGGACAATGATAGGTAACTTCTCCCCCTCTTTCTGTGCGATAAAGGGGAATAGGATTCTGTTGGGGGTCAAATTTGATAAACTTAGGATCAGAACCTGTTCCTAAGGTATAAACGGGAGGATGTTCTAATAATAATAAGGTATCGTCTAAGCTAGGATCGTCTAACCGTTGCTTAACTAGCGATCGCTGCATTTCCCAGGCTACTTCGTAAGGAATTATACTTAAATTTCCCAGTAGACACCGTCTCGGTTCAGATAAAGTTGAAGTTGACATGACCATTAACAAAGTTTTGAAACAAAATATTTAAGAAATGTGAAGAGATGCAAAGGAAAATAAAAAGAAGACAAAGACCTATGTTTAGAACAATACAAAGTGCTAGGCTAAAAGTATACAGAGTTTGTCTTGGAGAAAGGCATTGAAAGAAACGCCACCAAAAACGATTTGTTTCCACCAATTCTTCCCCTAGCCAACTAAGGAAGCGTTGAAGGTGAAGATTGGGGACTAGGATCATGAAGAGATGATCAATAAGTAGGGAGAGAAATCAGAATATTTAAGCTAGTGTTAAGCTCTCGCCCTTCTATCATTAGAATATCTTAATCTGGGGTAAATTAAGGAATCAATCAACCCCCACTAAGATAGTTGAAAAGAGGTCAAGGAATTTATGAATCAACCAAGATATCCTACTCCATTGTTATTGAATTAATCCGATGATAGGGATTAGTATATCTCACCGAAAAGGATAGGAATTATCCTCAGTTTTCTCTTTTAATTCTACAACAATGAAACAAGAAATGGAGTATTGAGTATGAAGCTTTTAATTCAAGGCAATAATATTGATGTAACCGAATCGATCAATGATTACGTCAAAGAAAAACTGGAAAAAGCAGTGAAACATTATCAAACTTTTACCACAAAAGTTGATGTTCACTTATCTGTAGCTAAGAATGCTCGTATTACTAATAAGCATAAAGCAGAGGTAACAGTTTATGCCAACGGAACAGTAATTAGGGCGCAAGAGGGTAGTGAAAATCTCTATGCAAGTATTGACTTAGTTTCCGATAAAATTGCCCGTCAGCTTCGTAAATATAAAGAGAAAATCAATGATCATAAACCTCAATCGTCTGTGAAAATGCCGGAAGTCTTGCCAGAAAAAGAAATTGAGGGGGATTTGATCGGCGATCGCAAGGCTGAATTACCCCCAGAAGTGATCAGAATGAAATATTTTGCTATGCCACCGATGTCTATTGAAGAGGCAAAACATCAACTAGAATTAGTGGATCATGATTTCTATATGTTTCGCAATGAAGACACGAATGAAATCAATGTCATCTATATGAGAAATCATGGTGGTTTTGGTGTCATACAACCCCGTGAACCCAATGAGAATGATAAGACAAGTGCTTAATTACTTAGAGAATCGCAAGATGATCTAGAGCAAATATTTTGGGGGAATAAATCATTTTATTCCCCTTTTTTTCTTAGTGTAAGATTTTTTTTCTTTACTTACCACCAATTGGGAAGGAAAGTTCTACTCACTTACAATGTAACCACAATGCTGGTTACAGCCAATCAGCATAACTACTGAAAGAGAATTAAGCGATCGCCTCTGTGTAATTATTGCACTACAAAAATAACACAAACAATAATAATCGTGTTACAATACTACAAGACAAGGCAGGAAGTTCCTTGTTTACCCCTTGCCTAATCAGGCCGAAAAATGAGGATTATCGTTGGTTAAAATGCTGAAAAGTATTTGCGGGTTCGATACCCGCTCCCGCTGTATCTTCTAACTCTTAACTACAAAAATTTACACAAGTCCCTTGACATTATTTTGTAGCATGTAATATAAAAGTAATATAGAACTATCCAGCATTCGGCGAAGTAGCTCAATGGATAGAGCGTTACGTCCTTGTTCATCCCTTGCCCTTTGGGCCGAAGAATGAGGGTTATCGACTACTACTCGAAAGGTTGCGGGTTCGAGTCCCGCCTTCGCGTGCGACCTGTTTCTCAATGAAGCCCGAAACCTAGATATAATCAAGGTTACAGCGAATTGAGAATTTAGATTAAAGTTCATCCGAACCATGAAATCTAAATAACTTTCTTATTTGTAGGTGACAGTCACCTTACTCAGAATCAATGAGATGTATATCTCAAAGGGTAACGATATATCCCTCATATTAAGAATAGTAACCTTAATATGAAGCAGGGATAAATGGGAGTAACTTCTAAACACAAAGAAGAATCCTCTCTAATCAACTGAATATGATTAAGAAATGAACCTTTGAATTAAAACCTCTTTAGGGATAGGTAGCGAAAAGTGTTTGATACGCTGCATTCAAATAGATAAAAGACCAAGGTGCATCCAGCGACGGGATGATACACATCGATTCTCATAAAGGTCTAGGGGTAGAGAAGGAATCTAAGTTCAGATAGAACCTGATAAGAAGGAACAGGGAAACCCTATGTATCCTCTCACCATATTGGTCGATAAGGTGAGTAGCAACAAACTTGAGCGCAAGGTACATAGGAGTAGGAAAGAGTAAAAAGCTAATGCTTATTTGTAATAAATAAGATATGCTGACGTACTCTGACGTTAATTAGATGAAAAACTAACGATTAGTGGTAAAAATGGAAAAAACGAGTTTAGAGACTACGGTATCATGGAACACAATCAACTGGGCTAAAATTCAGAGGAAAGTGTTTAAGCTACAAAAGAAGATTTTTCAAGCAGTACGCTCAGGTAACAAAGCAAAAGCTCATAAGCTCCAAAAGTTACTATCAAAATCTTACTACGCTAAACTATTAGCGGTAAGAAAGGTAACTCAGGATAATCAAGGTAAGAAAACAGCAGGAGTTGATGGAAAGATAATAATCTACCAGAAACAACGGTTAGAACTTGCCAATAATCTGAGTATAAAAGGATACAAAGCTAAACCACTTAGAAGGGTATGGATTCCCAAACCTGGAAGAGATGAAAAACGCCCATTAGGTATTCCTACCATCCAAGATAGAGCTATGCAAGCGTTAATCAAACTTGCACTTGAACCTTACTGGGAAGCACAATTCGAGCCTAACAGCTTCGGATTCAGACCAGGAAGATCAGCGCATGACGCTATAGAATCAATCTTCAATTACACAAGTAAAAAGGAGAAATATGTTCTAGATGCTGATATAGCTAAGTGTTTTGATAAGATTGACCATCAATATCTATTGAATAAACTGGAATGTCCTCACTTCAGAATCATAATCAAACAATGGTTAAAAGCTGGAGTATTGGATAATGGAGTTTTCAACGAAACTGATACTGGCACTCCACAAGGAGGAGTTATATCACCTTTACTTGCCAACATTGCATTACATGGAATGGAAACCTATCTCAAAGAATGGTTATGGGAAAAGATAGAATATCGAATTCCAAGAACAAGAAAAGGAAAAGATGGAAACACTGTAAAAGCTGGTTTCCACGCAAAGAAACATACAATTGAAGGAATCGGTATCATTAGATATGCAGATGACTTTGTTGTAATCCATGACAACTTGGATGTAATCATCAAAGCCAAGGAAGCAATCAGTAATTGGTTATCTCCAATTGGTCTAGAAATCAAACCATCCAAAACCAGAATATGTCACACTCTCAATGACATAGAAATAGATGGAGAAAAACAAAAAGCTGGCTTCAATTTCTTAGGATTTAACGTTAAACAGTATCCTATTGGAAAACATCATTCCAGTAAGGATACCTGGGGAAGATTAATAAACCTCAAATTAATTATCTCACCCAGTAAAGAAAAAATCAATGAACACAAAGAGAAACTAAAACAGCTTTTGAAAGCTATGACTAATTCTCCACAAGTGGGATTGATCAGCAACTTGAATCCAATAATAAGAGGATGGGCTAACTATTATGCCACTGCTTGTAGTGCAAAAACCTATCAAGATTTAGATAACTACCTCTGGGAAATCTTAAAAAGATGGGTATATAGAAGGCACAAAAAGAAATACAAAAAAGCGTTTAGAAAGTATTTCAGGAAAGGATCAGTAGGAAGATGGACATTCCAAACCAATAACGGATTGGAATTAAGATACCACAAACAAACTACGATTAAAAGACATACCAAAATAAAAGGTGAAGCAACCCCCTACGACGGTAACTGGATTTATTGGAGTAAAAGAAGAGGGAACTACTTAGAAACACCAACAAGAGTTGCAAAACTCTTAAAGAAACAAAAAGGTAAGTGTAATCTCTGTGAGCAATACTTTACACCTGATGACCTTGTAGAAATCGATCATATTATCCCCAAATCAAAAGGTGGAAAGGATATATATAAAAATCTACAAGCTCTGCATCGCCACTGTCATGATGTTAAAAGCAGAAATGACGGTTCCTATGATGTACTAACTGTACCAGTAACAACTGGCTAGTTAATGGGAGCCGTGTGAGGTGAAAGTCTCACGCACGGTTCTGAAGAGAGTTGTGTCAGGCGACTGGCACTTCGACTCTAACCATGTCTTTTTTTGCCTAAACAGGCCGAGGAGATGACCGATGAATTATCAATTTTTTGCCCGTAAACAGAAAGGAACTCCCCAAACTCAACCCATTCGGGGACGAGAAGGAGAAATGATCCAAGGGCGATCCGGTGGTTGGATGTTTGATGCAGGGTTGTGGAAACTATTACGACGTTGTCTCCTCATTGGAACGGCACAAAGTACCTATTATGCCGAAAAACGTGAACTAACGGACGATTTTATTGACGTTTTAAAGCAGGGTGTAGCAACCGATCCCAGTCGGGTTGCCTCGGAAATACTTTACGCCAGCGATGGCCGGGCGATCAATAATAGTGCGCCATTGTTAGGGTTAGTCTTACTTTCTATGGGTAAGACTCCTGAAGTAAAACAAGCTTTTCGGGAGATTTTCCCTAAAGTTGTCCGTACTGGTAGCCATTTCTATGAATGGTTAAGTTATACCAAGTCTTTGCGGGGGTTTGGCAAGATCATCCAAGAAGTGGGGACGCAATGGTTATCACGGGAAGATGTGAAAGGGTTAGCCTATCAACTGTTAAAGTACCAACAACGGTATGGTTTTTCTAACCGAGATGCGTTGCGTTTGTTTCATGTCAAACCCCCCACACAAGAGCATCAACAGCTATTTAACTGGGTGGTGAAGGGATGGGATGATTATTTGCCCGATGAAATACCGTCTGAAGCGTTAACGCAGATATGGTGGTACGAATGGTTAAAACATCACCCCGATCAAACCCATAAAGCGATCGCTAAAGGTCGTTTAACCCACGAAATGGCTGCTCCTGTGGGAAAAATGGACAAAAAAGCCTGGCAACTGCTGTTTAATGAGATGCCTATCGGTGCCATGTTACGTAACTTAGGATCGTTGACAGATTTGGGGGTATTACGGGCTGATGAAAGCAAAAATCTGGATCGCTTGGAAAAGGTTCTTAATGATGTTAACCGTCTTAGAAAGGGGCGTATTCATCCCATCGATGTCCTCAAAGCCCTGAAAACCTACCAATCTGGGGGAAAAGTGGGGCGTAGTAAGAAAACCTGGAAACCAGTTCCTCGTATTGTAGAAATATTAGACAAAGCCGTGGAACTCTCCTTTGATATCGCCCAACCTACCAGAAAGGTGTTTCTTCACGCGGTGGATATTTCGGGATCGATGTCTTATGGTGTGGTAGACTCGGTTGGGTTAAGTTGTTGTGAAATTGCCACAGCGATGGCGTTGGTGACGGCTAAAGCAGAGAAAAACTACATGATTCGGGGATTTTCTACAAAATTTATCGATTTGGGAATCTCTCGTCAGGATAGTTTTCAGTCTGCGTTGAAAAAAGCTAGTAACCAAAACTTCGGGGGAACCGATGCCAGTGTTGCTTATAATTGGGCCATCAAAAACAAATTTAAGGCCGATGTTATCTGTTTTTGGACTGATAGCGAAAGTTGGGCAGGGTCTAAGCATCCTTCTCAAGCTTTAGCAGAATATCGTCAAAAAGTCAACCCCAAAGTTAAGGCGGTTTATGTTACTTTAGCCCCTTATCGGATCACTTTAGTTGATCCCAAAGACCCTTTATCCTGGGATTTAGGGGGGTTTGATCCAGGGACTCCCCGTTTAATCCAAATGTTAGCAACAGACCAACTTTGAAAGAAGTCAGAAGTTCCTCACTACGTTCCGGCGCTATCGCACAGAAGTCAGAAGTCAGAAGTTCCTCACTACGTTAATTTTAGTATTAGCTAGGGTAAAATTTTACTTTTGAATGATTGCCAGAAAATTTATTTTTTAAAGTCCCAACAATTCCTAACATCATTAACCCTAAAATAAAGCTAGGTTCAGGGGTTGTCACAGAATAGATAGAAGTGTTACCACTTTCTTCATTCGTTAACACTAATAAAGGTTTATTATTAGGACTATCTTGAGGGGAGATAAATAATAATCCTTCGGGACTTAAATCTCCTAAAGCTGTGTCATTTTGATAGGCAATAAATTGGGGACTTAACGGATTAGTAATATCATAAACCATAAATCCGCCAATGCGCTCTAACCCGATAAACCCATAGGTACGATTGCCAATCACTCCCACTGTTACCCCTTCGGGTTCGGGTCCTTTATTATCACTGCGACTATCAAAACTATCAGGGGTTACATCTCGGTTAGCATTAAAAATATCAGGGAATAAAGCAGCAGTAATTTGCTCCAAATCATCCCCACTATCAAATACTAATTCTCCGTTACTATTCCAAATAGAAAAAGAACGGGTTCCGAAAGCATAAAGTTCATCAAAATCACCATCCTCATCCGGATCTCCAAGGGTATTAGTAACATTAAGACGGCCTATATTTTCATCTTCTTGTAATTCAGCCGCATTAGGAAAAGCTTCTGGATCAAGGATTAAATCTTTAACCCTTGATTCTTCGTTAAAAATAATCCCTTCCTCATCATCAGGAGGTGGTAAAACATCGTCATCTGTAGGACGAACACGAGCATCTCCTTCGTTAGCAGTGATATAATAAACTTCGTCTTCCACCTCAAAAGAGGCAATCGCATCAGGTTGATACATCCCCAAAATTGGCCAATTTTGGATGTTGATCCTATCATCCCTATCACTCGCATCTAAACCATTGTTGGGTAAACTATGGTCTTTAAAACCGAGAGGAAGAACATGATTAACCACTGCATTAGCAATATCAACAACAGCAAAGGCGTTATTTTCCTGCAAAGTAACAACAGCAGTTTCTCCATCAGGGGAAATGGCGATGTATTCGGGTTCAAAATCTTGAGAAGCTGAAGCATCTATCCCTGAAGCATTGACCCCAAAAATTCTCACACCATTAGCTCTTAAAGTGGCTTCCTGTCCATTAAATGCGGTAAAACTAGCGGTACTAACGTTGCTTTGGTTTAAACCAGCAATACCACCTGAAAGATCAATAATGCTAATGGAACCTTCTGGATCAACCGTATACGCTTCATTGGGTTCCCCTTCATTAGCCACTAAGACTTTTGAACCATCTGGGGTAAAGGTTAACATATCGGGTAATGCCCCAACAGTAACACTATTGAGAGGATTTCCAGTAACATCAAAGAAGGCAACTGTACCTGGATCTGTTATGGTATTAGCTTCAATTGCAGTAGCTACAATGCCATTTTTTACGGCAACACTATTGACTCCGCCACCAAAAGAAGTTAAGTTGATGGAATTAACTAAGAAGGGGTTTTTCGGATTAGTAATACTGATGATGTCTATCTGATTATTAGCAGTATTGGTGACAAATAACTGTTGAGTGATGGGGTCATAGCTTGCGATTTCAGCACCAGCTTCTAGTCCAGTTTCAAAACTTCCGAGACGGGTGATATTTAAAGCATTAGCTGAGGGAACACAAACCCCTAAAAATAAAGTAGCAGGAATTACAGTAAAAGCAAACTGTTTGATGGATTGAGAGGCTATAGAAACAAGCATATTCTAGATAATAGATTGTAAAACTACATTGTGAGTATTAAATCATATTAACCTTGAGTTTTTGAAGAAAATTTCTCTAATACCTCATTCATCATCCTATCTTAATCAAACCATAACTATTATATGACCAAGATTCATGTTGGTTAAGTAAATCCTAAGCTAAGTTAACTAATAATTTAGATGTTTACCGTATTAGTTACGAGGACGAGTTTGTAACCACATTAGAATCCCTGTTACTCCTAACATTAACAAACCAAAACCATTGAAAAAGGGGTAAATCATTTCTAAGTTAATGCGTCCAAATTTTCCCCGATGTAATTCTAGTAACCAGATAAAATTATCAGCATTTCCTGTTACCACTGCGATTTGGAATAGGGTTCCTGTAATAACAGTTAAAAGTAAAGGAAAAATTATCAAAGGTGCAAATTTATAATGCAGTTGACGTAAATAAATTGTATTTATTCGGTTCATAATGATTCTTGTTGATGTATTTTTTGTTTAATTATTTTTAAGATAATAGGATTGGCAAGCAGCAATAAAAAGATTATTTCTGATGTTTTGGAAATAAAATTATATTGGTTTGTTTTTGGCAAAGTAACATCAATAATTTGAGTTTCTGTTTGTTGAGATGCTTGAGTTTCAGGAGTTGGAGAAGATTGTATATTTTCTTCAGTGATGTTGCTCTTTTCAGGTTCTATTTTTGTGCTTTTGGGTTCAGGTTTCCCATGATCATGACCACTATGAGCTAAAATAAGTTTAATAGGTGAAACTAATATCATTAAACCAATAATGGTAAGAGTAATGGTTATTTTTTTGCTGGTTAATCGATTCATAAGCATTAAAAGTTTTCCTTTGCACTATTTTATCATAAAATTTTTATTTCAATGTAGTAATGAAGGGAACTATTGAAGTGAAAAAGGAGATACTGCGTCAGGAATAACTGTTGCAAATGAACAACAATATTTAATGGTAATAGGAGATTTCATAAACCTAGATAAAACTAGACAAACTTCGTTTTTTGAGTTTAACCTTTTAGGGGTTTAACACTGTTATACCAATTCTGCAATGTAAGACTACAGATCAAGATTATTCCTCCCCCCACACCTCCCACACCTCCCACACTTCCTCATCTGTAGCCAACTTTAAGGAAAATGGTATTAAACCCCTACGGGATGTTTAGTTTCATGACACAATTCTCAACAGTTATTATCCTGTAATTAACTAAATTAGCTGAAACAATCTAATCTAATACTTCATTAATCTCTTTCGGTTACATTCCAAGCAGCCTTATTGTGATAGAAGAAATCGAAATAAATAGGAAGTTTCCAAAGAATATATTTAGGAATAGAAAATAACATCATGACAGGTATAATATGACGACCATATCTGTACCAACTTCCTGCAATTGCTATGAACAAAAGAAATCCCTCTCCTAAAAGTAGCCAAAATGAATAATTTATCCAACCCATGACGAGGCCAATTAAGGACAGACTTATAGAACTAAACCATAAGATAACAAGAATTGATAGAGGAGGAATAGCTAACTCTAAAGCTAGTGTCAATAATTCTAAACGCTTTTGTTTGATAGAAGCAATTAGTACACGAGGAACTTGATAAAAAATTTGATATAAATGACCATGTTCCCAACGAGAACGCTGACTTTTTCCATCATCATTTTGCATCAATCTTCCAATTACTTTTGCTTCAGGACAATAGGAAGGTGAATAATCAAGCATAGCCAAATCCACTGATAACTGCATATCATCCACGGTTTGACCATTAGCGGTTGAAACTTGCGAAATAATTGACCAAGGAAAAGCCATTCCTGAACCATTTAATAAACAAGGACTATTTAGTTGTTTCAGTCCATAGGAACGAACAAGATTTTTAACAACAATAGCAAAGGCAGAAATTCGATCTTTAACGGAACAATCGGCATTTGTTTCCATCAAATAAGTACCTTGTATTGGCCTTTGTTGAATATAAGATGATACAACAAGAGAATCAAGAGATTTAGGTTCAAGGATACAATCACTATCTAAAATAACAACAATTTCAGGAGGATTAGCTGCTAAATATTTAAGTCCATAATCAATAGCATATCCCTTTCCTCGTTGTTGATTATTATATCTTTCTATGACAGTTAATCCCTTTTCTTTAACTATATGTGCAGTATTATCTATACAGTTATCTGCTATAACAATAACCTCGTCATTAGAAGTCAATTGAGGAAGTAAACTATTAAGACATTGAGTAATTACTTTAGCTTCATTATGAGCAGGAATTAAAATGGTTGCAGAGGGTCTAATTGATTGCTCAAGATAACGGTTAGATTGAGAAGGAAACAACGTTGCTAAAAATTCAAGCAGTAAAAACCCAATCGGAATGAATAAAATGAAGGCAAATAACATTAAAGAGTATTCTAAAAAAAACATAAAATTATACTAGATTCAGTTAAGTGAGCTTGACAAAAGCATACAAATGGATTATACATCACTTTTGATTTTATAACCTAAATTTTAGAAATAAATTTTTTTCGTTGTTTATCGCTATAAATTCAAGATAATCAAAGAAATTTGTTAATGATTACTATATTTGTTCATAAATCACTTTTTATGGTATGGTCATGAGTTTAAAAAAAGTTAACAATAAGATAAAATCCGAGGTTTATGAGAAGATAGAAAATAGAAATTCTTAATCTGTTGTTAAACTTGCAAATTAGCCCTATTGAAATGTTATTTCATCAAATATAGCGTTTCTCGGACTCATGAGGTACACCTAATATTTAACTCCCGACTCGGAGACTCGGAGACTCCTAAAACTAGAAAAGTTTGTACCTCACAAGTATGGTAACTGCTATAGTACGTTATTATTTTGACTCCAAAACCTAAAATGTCACCTAATTTTTCTTATCCAACCACCCCCCAACAAGACGTTACTGATGTTTATCATGGTATAAAAATAAAAGATCCCTATCGTTGGTTAGAAAACCCTGACTCAGAGGAAACCCAAGCATGGATTATAGCACAAAATAAACTGACTTTTGACTATTTATCCACCATTTCAGCAAGAGAAAAAATAAAAGAAAGATTAACCAAACTGTGGGATTATGAAAAGTATGGTATTCCTTTTAAAAAATCAGAAAGATACTTTTATTTTAAAAATAATGGCTTACAAAATCAAAGTGTTTTATATACCCTTAAAAATCTTGAAGATGAACCCATTATCTTGTTAGATCCTAACACATTATCTGAAGATGGAACCGTCGCTTTATCTGGTTTATCCATCTCAGAAAATGGCCAATATTTAGCCTACGGTTTATCCACATCAGGATCAGATTGGGTAGAATGGAAAGTAAGAGAAATAGAAACAGGAAAAGACTTATCAGATCATCTCAAATGGACTAAGTTTACAGGGACATCTTGGACAAAAGATCATCAAGGTTTCTTCTATAGTCGTTATGATGAACCCGAGGAAAAAACAAAACTAGAAGACAAAAACTATTATCAAAAACTTTACTATCATCTCTTAGGAAATTCCCAAAATGACGATATTTTAATCTATCAACGTTCTGATGAAAAAGAATGGGGTTTTAGTGGAAAAGTAACCGAAGACGGACAATATTTAGTGATCAGTGTTTGGAAAGGAACCGATTCTAAAAATCTCGTTTTTTATAAAGATTTAACCCAAGAAAATTCCCAAGTTATTGAACTTATCAATGAATTTGAAGCAGACTATAGCTTCATTAATAATGAGGGTTCAATGTTTTATTTTCGGACTGATTTAAACGCCCCAAAAGGCAAAGTTATTGCTATTAACATTAATAACTCCAATAAAGAAAACTGGCAAGAAATCATCTCGGAAAGTGAAGAAACTTTAGGAGGGGTTGGTATTTTAAATAATCAATTTGTTTGTGATTATCTTCAAGATGCAAAATCTGCCATCAAAATTTATGATTTACAAGGTAATTTTATCCGAAACGTAAGCTTACCTGGAATTGGTTCAGCAGGGGGCTTTAACGGTAAAAAAGAAGACACAGAAACCTTTTATTCTTTTACCAGTTTCACCACTCCTACTACGATCTATCGCTATGACATGATAACAGGAAAAAGTAGCATTTTTCGTCAACCGACTGTAGACTTTAACCCTGATGATTATCAAATAAAACAAGTGTTTTATGAGAGTAAAGACGGAACCAAAGTTCCTATGTTCATTACCCATAAAAAAGGCTTAAACCTCAATAGAAATCACCCTACTTATCTTTACGGTTATGGTGGTTTTAATGTTTCTTTAACTCCCAGTTTCTCCATTAGTAATCTCGTTTGGATGGAAATAGGAGGGGTTTATGCTGTTGCTAACCTAAGAGGAGGTAGAGAATATGGTGAAACATGGCACCAAGCCGGGATGAAAGATAAGAAACAAAATGTCTTTGATGACTTCATTACTGCTGCTGAATGGTTAATTAAAAATAACTATACTTCCTCCCAAAAATTAGCCATTGGAGGCGGGAGTAACGGCGGTTTATTAGTGGGTGCTTGTATGACACAGAAACCAAATTTATTTGCTGCTGCATTGCCCGCAGTGGGAGTTTTGGATATGCTACGTTTTCATCAATTTACAATCGGTTGGGCTTGGTGTCCAGAGTATGGAAGTTCCGAAAACGAAGAAGAATTTAAAACACTTTTAGCTTATTCTCCTTTACATAATTTAACACCAAATATGGCTTATCCTGCTACGATGATTACCACAGCCGATCACGATGATCGTGTGGTTCCAGCACATAGTTTTAAGTTTGCAGCAGCCTTACAAAATGCTCATAATGGAGAGAAACCCGTCTTAATTCGTATTGAAACAAAAGCCGGTCACGGTGCAGGAAAACCTACCACAAAAGTAATAGAAGAAATTGCTGATAAGTGGGCTTTTTTAGTTGATAATTTAGACATCAATATGGTATAATAGGGTTGAGAATACTGGAATTCTTCCTATGAGTAACCCCTTAGAAAAACCTAACCCTAAAAAGCCAACCCCTGCTAACTGTTTAATGGGAGCAACAATTTCAGGAGCGTTAGGTTATGCACTTTATAGTCTAACCGCTTCAATTATCCAAACCTTTGCTAATAAACCCTTGACTTCTTCTAATACTTTAGTGTTAAGAATTGGCTCTTTAGTTAGAACTTTGGTGATGGGTGTAGCTTCGTTAGGTACGTTTGTTTTTTTCTTTGTTGCGTTTGGCTTAATTTTACTAGCTATTCAATTATTATTTCAGAAAGAAGAAACAACTAAAAGCTAAATAGCTTTCATGGGTTGTGCCAATTATTCTTAGCTTGTTGAAATACATATTGAGATACAACTTTAATTTCATCTTTTGTGAGTCTTTCCTCATAAGCTGACATATTATTCTTTCCATAAGTCACTAGATTAACAATTGATTCTACTGTATCAACCTGATTTCTTTTCAAAGCCTTTAATTTTAAATTTTTGCCCCGTCGAATAATATTTTTACCGTTAGGATGACATCCAGCACAGTGAATGGTAAAAATTTTGGACCCGTCAATAACTTCTTCTGCAAGTGCTGAAGTTGGAAAAATTATCAACAGCAATACAAAAAATAGTGTAAGTAAAATCGAGTAAGTTTTCAATCTCATTGACTCTAATTTCAACAGTAAAATCTTTTGTAAACCCTATTCTTATTATTATACCAAATCTATTGAATAGATTGACCCCTTCAACCATCACATTACTCGAAACAAAAAATAGAGGAATAAATTTGCTCATTGAGATAAGATAGTTGATAATTGATCAATAGATAATCAACTTTACCTCATCATAATGGATACAAAAGCTTTTAAACGTTCTCTACAAAAGTCTGACAACTATCACCGCAAAGGGTTTGGCCATGAAACTGAAGTCATGGGAACCATGAATACAGAGTATCAAAGTTCTCTTATTCAACAAATTCGTGAAAATAATTATCAATGGCAAGAAGGAAATGTTAAGATTAAATTGGCAGAGGCTTTTGGCTTTTGTTGGGGAGTTGAAAGGGCTGTTGCGATGGCTTACGAAACTCGTCAACATTTCCCTCAAGAAAAGATTTGGATAACCAATGAAATTATCCATAACCCCTCAGTTAATCAACGTTTATTAGAGATGAATGTTGGTTTTATTAAAGTGGTTAATGAGAGTAAAGATTTTTCAGTGGTAGAAGCAGGGGATGTGGTTATTTTACCTGCTTTTGGCGCGAGTGTAACAGAAATGCAGTTATTAAACAATAAAGGTTGCACGATTGTTGATACAACTTGTCCATGGGTTTCTAAAGTTTGGAACTCGGTAGAAAAACATAAGAAGAAAGATTATACATCTATTATTCATGGTAAATATCGTCATGAAGAAACCGTTGCCACCAGTTCCTTTGCGGGGACTTATTTAGTGGTTTTAAACCTCAAAGAAGCCCAATATGTGTGTGATTATATCATGAATGGGGGCAAAAAAGAGGAGTTTTTAGATAGGTTTAAAAATGCTCATTCAGAAGGATTTGATCCCGATCAAGATTTAATCCGTTTGGGTATTGCTAATCAAACAACCATGTTAAAAAGCGAAACCGAACAAATTGGTAAACTGTTTGAAACAACGCTACTTAAAAAGTATGGGCCAACTGAATTAAATGAGCATTTCATGAGTTTTAATACTATCTGTGATGCGACACAAGAACGTCAAGATGCGATGTTAAATTTAGTAGAAGAAGATGTTGATTTAATGGTGGTTATTGGTGGTTTTAATTCTTCTAATACCACTCATTTACAAGAAATTTCCATTGAAAAAGGAATCCCTTCCTATCATATTGATAGCGAAAAACGTATTTTACCAGGAAATAAGATTGAACATAAACCCTTAGAAAAAGAGATAGAAACTAAGGAGAATTGGTTACCTGACAGTAAAATTGTGGTTGGTGTAACCTCTGGTGCATCAACTCCTGATAAGGTAGTAGAAGCAGTTATTGAGCGCATTTTTGAGGAAAAAAATGCTGGTGTTTTAGTGTAAGTTATTCTGTAGGGTGGGCAATTTCGACAAGTTAAAGTTTAACTGATAAACTATTATAAAAATTGCCCACCTCAACTTTATTTATCCCTTAATTTATTCTAATGGGAAATTTTGAACTAATGGAGGTTAATATGTCAGTACAAATAGAAAAAAGATACTATACATCCGAAGAATATTTAAGCTTAGAAGAAACAGCAGAATACAAAAATGAATACCGAGATGGAGAAATTATTTCCATGACTGGTGCTACCACTAATCATAACATCATAGCTGGTAATTTTTATAAACAATTTCCTACCAAAATCAATAATGAAGATTACTGGATTTTTATGAGTGATGTTCGTTTGTGGATGTCTATGTATCGTATCTATACTTATCCTGATGTAATGATAATTAAAGATAAACCTATTTATGAAGGTAAGGGAACAAATACAGTAACGAATGCTTCAATTATTGTTGAGGTTTTGTCTAAATCGACAAGAGATTATGATCGAACTGATAAGTTTAGGTTTTATCGTTCTCTTCCCACACTTCAGGAATATATATTAATAGAACAATCGGTTTATTATATTGAACAATTTTATAAACAACCTAATGGAGAATGGATTTTTAAAACCTATGAATCTGATGCTGATACTCTCAATTTTTATTCAGTTTATTTCTCAATTCCATTAACTTACATTTATCAAAGAGTTGATTTTGATTTAAAAGAGGAATAAGAATATACAATGTCTTACATTTCTCCATAAATGTATTCATTTGCGATAGTTTCAAAATCAATTGTCCATAACTTAATATAATCATCCATAAAGTCTAATTTTTTACCAGAACAGTCTAAACGAAACCCAGGAATCCAAAAATAACTTTGTATTTTTAAGTCACTATATTGATCTTTATTATTTTCTAACTGTTTTTGGATTAAATATTCATATCTTTCTCCATATAAAAATAATTCAATGTAGAAACTTATAAGATTGACTATAATCTAATATTTCTGATTTACTGGTTCGATAAACTAAACTGAGTATTTTGGGTTCATTATACTTTGCTAAAATTGTATCAATACTGGTTAGTTTAGAATAAAATATGTTTTCTTCTGCTTCATTTTCTATAATATCTGAACCTGACTTATTATTAATGATTCCATCTCTATCTGATTTAGTGAGTTTAGAGTTTTCATCTAGATATCCTTTTTCTAGACAAATAGTTTTAAATTTATAAAAGATACGATAAAACAAGAAAAATAGTTTTCTTTTCTCATCAAAATTTTCTATTTCTTCTAGTTTATCCTCGAAACCTTTGGGTAAATAAAAATAAAGTTGATTATCCTTTTTTTCTATCCCCACAAAGGAATATTTATTATCGACAGTTAATTTTAGTTGATTGAAATTAATCATTTTTAGATTCTATAATTAATTCTATCAATGTCCTAATCATAATACCTAGTGTTATATTACAGTTTTCCAGACTGTGTTACGTTATAATTGTTTGAGTTAATATAAGTCTAGCAAAAATACACCCTAAAACCGCAATCAAAAGGATAATACCAGTCTCTAAATCATCAAACAAATAGATTAGTTTATAAAAACAACATAAGATTATAATTAATCTCAGGATAAAACTACCTATCATTAAACGATAAGGATGACTGGTATTAGGAAGCTTTTTCAACGTTAACCAAAGTCCCCCAAAGTATCCTAAACCAATAGCAAAACCTACAACAAATATCAATATCATTGTCCCTAAAGATGAGAACACATTAACAGGTAAGAGATTATCAGAAATAGACATGATTAACTCCATTAACTTTTGTCCACCAGATAATATAACATTCTGTTAAAGATTGTAGGGGTCAACGGCCGTTGACCCCTACTGTAATAATCATTTATTTAAAAAATAGGACTATAATAAAACTGTCAAGATACAATATAGGCATCATACCTAACTAATTTGTATAATATCACACAGTGGTTAGTCTCATGCAAATGGATCAATAAATTGTACTTGTCGAGGTAATTGATGAATTATCTCTAGAAAAAAATTATAGAATAGAGAGGAAAATAATCACCAATGATCTTAACACCTGATGAAATTGTTTTTTGGCAGTGGGGAATTATTTCGATTAATGCTACTCTCGTTTTTACCTGGTTAATCATGATTTTATTAGTTATTTTTTCTTGGTTAGTCACCCGTAATCTTTCTAGTTCCCATCGTTTGTCAAAACAACAGAATATTTTAGAAGTTATTGTGATGGGAATTAATAAACAAATTGAAGAAATTAGTCAACAAAAACCAGAACCTTATTTACCTTTTGTGGGTACATTATTTATTTTTATTGCTGTTTCTAACTTACTCACTATTATTCCAGGATATCAACCCCCAACAGGTTCACTATCAACAACAGCAGCTTTAGCAATTTGTGTATTTTTTGCTATTCCCTTCTATGGGATTTCTCAGCAAGGATTTTTCAATTACTTTAAAAAATATTATCTTTCCCCTACTCCCATGATGTTACCTTTTAATATTATTGGTCGCTTTTCCAATACGTTATCCTTAGCTGTACGTTTATTTGGTAATGTCATGAGTGGTACAATGATAGCAGGAATCCTATTATCCGTTGCCCCTTTATTTTTTCCTATCATTATGCAAGCAATGGGTTTATTAACAGGATTGATTCAAGCTTATATTTTTGCTATCTTAGCAATGGTATTCATCGCAGCAGCTACCCAACAACAAGAAACAAAAGGAGAAGAAAAAAATGGATAATATTGGATTAATTGGAACTGCTTCTATTGTGGTATCAGGACTTACTATTGCTATTGGTTCCATTGGACCAGCATTAGGGGAAGGAAGGGCGGTAGCACAAGCTTTATCAGCCTTAGCACAACAACCGGATGAAGCTAACACGATTATTCGTACTTTATTTGTTGGTATGGCTTTGGTTGAATCAACGGCAATTTATTGTTTTGTTGTCACTTTAATTCTCATATTTGCTAATCCTTTTTGGAACTATGTTATTACAAATTAATGAAGTTAAAATTTTTTTAAAATGACTAATTAATCAAAATAATTGTTTTTATAATTCTTCATAAAAATGGATAAAAAAAACGTACATCATGGAAGAAAAAATGTCTAAATTTGAAGAACTTTGTCAGGTTTATGCTTTAGCCAAACAAAAGACTCAGATAAATCACGAAGCTTGTCAGAAGTTTGTTGAGAAGTTCATTGCTGCCATGAGTGATTATTTTCAAGCCCCTATAAAAATGCAAAAAGAAAGTTTTGATGAATGTGGACTAATGCACTTTGAAACAGTTTTAATCCTCTATGAAAACCCTAATGATCAAGAAAATTCGTTTTCAGAAATGATCGTAATTTCCTGGTCATTAGAGAACATTTTAGATAACTATATCTTAACCCTTTATCCTTGGATGAACGAGTATAAACTTTTCGAGAACGAGTTCAACAAATTTGAGGAAATTTATCAATTTGTTTTTGAAGTAATCAAAGAAACCTATCAAAGTCCCATAACTTGGTCTCAGAAAGAAAAAAACACCGTAAGACATCTAGGCTGGTTAGACTAAGGAGAGCCATAGTTATGAGCAAAATTCTGCGTTTTTTGGCTATCTTTGCCCTCATAATTTTAATTATTGGAGTCGTCAACCACTATGGAGTCAGACAGTTACGAACACAAGTAGAAGCGTTAGGAACATGGGTTCCTTTGGGCATTTTTCTTTTACGCTTCACCAGCGTTGTTATTCCAGCTTTGCCAGGAACAGCCTATTCTGTCTTATCTGGGGGACTATTAGGCTTTACTCAGGGTCTTTTGGTTATCTGTCTAGCTGACTTACTCTCCTGTTCCCTGAGTTTCTCCCTATCAAGACGTTATGGTCGTAATTTAGTACAGCGACTGGTGGGACCGAAATTTATTAACAAAATTGATAGCTTTAGTCAGCGTCATTTAGAGCATAACTTTTTCCTTTTGACTGGTTTCTTAATGACAGGCTTTTTTGATTTTGTTTGTTATGGTGTGGGACTGACCAAAGCTCCTTGGCGTAAGTTTGTCCCTGCTTTGGTTATCAGTATTGCTATTTCTAACCCACCCATTGTTGCTTTAGGAGCGGGACTGTTAGAAGGGGGAAAATTATTATTAGGTTTGGCTTTAATTGGTGTTTTTGCTCTAGCTATTATTACCAGTTTAGTGCAGCGTAGTTCATCAAACATAAAACAATAATCTGAGGAAAATTATGTTAATTGACCCCTTTACAACGTTTGCCCAAATTCTGAACTTTGTTATCCTTATTTTCTTGCTAAAAAAGTTTTTATACAAACCAATTCTTAATTCAATGGAACAGCGAGAAAAAAATATTATGAATCGCTTAGAAGAAGCAGAAGAAACAAGAGAAGCAGCCCAGAAAGAAGCCGAATATTATCGTCAAAAACAACAAGAATGGGAAGAACATAAACAAGAAAGAATTGAACAAATAAAAGGAGAAAGTGAACAACAAAAACAGGACTTAATGATGAGAGCAAAAATAGAGATCGAAACGCTGCGTCAGCAATGGTATGAACAATTACAACGGGAAAAACAAAACTTTTTAGACACATTGAGACAAAAAGCAAATCAACAAATTATGAAATTAGCTAGACAAGCATTACAAAACTTAGCTGATGCTGATTTGCAACAACAAATGATTAATAAATTCATTCAGGGTTTACCCCAACTTGCCTACCATCAACTTATGAAAGATAATAGCTTAAAAAATGAAAAACACGAATCCTTTATTATTCGCTCAACCTTTCCCATTTCAGAATCCCAACAACAAAAATTGGCCCAGGCATTAAAACAACAATTTAATCAGGATATTAAAATTAGTTTTGAAATTAATGATGACTCTATTTGCGGTATTGAACTATTAAATCATGGTTATAAAATTCCCTGGAACTTAGACTATTATCTCGACGAACTCGAAAGTAAAATGTCTCAATCTTTAGAAGGAGAAAATAATGTCACAAGATAATCAATATTTGCAAGGAATATTAGACCATTTTTTTGATATTTCTGACCAAGTTTTAAGCGATCATAAACCCCAATTAACCCCCCAAGAAATCGGAACCATTACTTATTTAGGAAGTGGGATCGCCCGTGTCAGAGGACTGCCCAACGTCAAATCAGAAGAAGTAGTAACATTAGGGCAAAATAACTTAGGAATGGTCTTTAACCTTGATCCTCAAGAAGTTGGCGTTATTCTTTTAGATGCTGATGAAGACTTGACCGCAGGATGTGAAGTTTATCCCACCGGACGAGTGATGGATGTTCCCGTTGGAGAAGGGTTATTAGGACGAGTGGTTGACGGTATGGGACGACCCTTAGATAATCAAGGGGCGATCGCTTCTACAAAGCGTTTTCCTATCGAACGAGAGGCCCCTGCTATTATGGATCGGTCTCCCGTTACTGTTCCCCTACAAACCGGCATCAAAGTGATTGACGCATTGATCCCCATCGGACGAGGCCAACGGGAATTAATTTTAGGCGATCGCCAAACCGGAAAAACAGCGATCGCCCTCGATACTATTTTGAACCAAAAAGAAACAGGGGTGATCTCCATTTATTGCGCCATTGGACAACGGAGTTCTGCCGTTGCTAAACTGATCAACGAGTTACGCACCTATGGGGTCATGGATAACTGTATTGTAGTGGTGGCCCCAGGAGAAAGTCCGCCAGGGTTGCAATACATCACCCCTTATGCTGCAACGTCTATGGGGGAATATTTCATGGAACAAGGGCGCGATGTTCTCATTATCTACGACGATCTCATCCAACACGCCCGCGCTTATCGAGAGTTATCCTTATTGTTGCGTCGTCCCCCAGGTAGAGAAGCGTTCCCTGGAGACATCTTTTATATCCATTCCCGTCTGCTAGAACGGTCTACCCGTCTTCGTGAGGACTTAGGAGGGGGATCTTTGACAGCTTTACCTATCGTGGAAACCGAGGCACAAAACATCTCTGCATACATCCCCACTAACTTAGTATCCATCACCGATGGACAAATCTATTTAACCCCTGATCTCTTTCAAAAAGGCATTTTACCCGCAGTGGATGTGGGTCGTTCCGTGTCCCGTGTCGGGGGAAAAACCCAGTTAAAAGCCTATCGTTCCGTTGCTGGGGACTTGAGACTATCTTATTCCCAGTTTGAAGAATTAGAAAGCTTTTCTCGCTTTGCTACACGGTTAGATGCTGCCACCCGTCAAACCTTAGAACGGGGTCGTCGTGTCAGGGAAGTTCTTAAACAACCCCAATATCAACCTATTCCCGTTGCTGAACAAATCGCTGTGTTATTAGCCGTCAGTCAAGGGGTTTTTGATGAGTTACCTTTGGATAAAATAGCTGAAGGGCAAACTATTATTAGACAAAATGTAGTGAAAAAATTACCCAAATTATGTGAAAAAATTGAACAGGGAGAAGGATTAACTGAAAGCGATCTAAATGCTTTATTAAAGATTTTAAGAGCAGAAATATTCTAATCAAGGTTTCTCTTGGATTCAGCAAACTTTAACTATGGAATTTTTGACGCAAACTACCTTGATTTTTTTGAGATTTTTCGTAGTGTTGTAACCATTCATGACCTTTGTCTAATAACTCTTCAGGAGTTAATACTTTTAATTTAATGTTACTGAGATCCCAAATTTTGATAGTTTTGTCATTACTAGCAGAAGCAATGAATTGACCATTAGGACTAAACATGGCACTGTTAACCCAATCGCTATGACCTTCTAACGTCCTCAGTAAAGTTCCATCTATACTCCAGATTTTGAGAGTTTTATCGGCACTAGCTGAAATTAAGAACTGACCATCAGGACTAAATCCTACATCATAGACCTTAGAGTTATGTTTTGCTAGGGTATTTAAACATTTCCCATTGCTCAGATTCCAGAGTTTGATGGTATTATCATTACTTGCAGAGGCCAACATTTTGCTATCAGGATTAAAAGCAACGCCATTAATCCAGTCTTGATGACCTTCTGGATGATCATTTTGCTCATAACTTCCAATGGTTCGGATTAATTTGCCATTTAAGTCCCAATGTTTAATTGTATTATCTGCGCTAGCAGAAGCAAGGGTTTGACCATCAGGACTAAACGCTACCCCCCATACTTTATCTGTATGTTGGTTATTCATCTGTTCGCCACAAGTAACGACTAATTTTCCCGTATCACCATTCCACAGTTTAACACTACGATCACCACTACCAGAGGCTATATAATTGCCATTAGGACTGAAACGAACAGTATGAACAGTACCTGTGTGTTCTTCAAGGATTTGAGGAGACTCTTGATTAAGATTCCACAACTTTATCCTATTATCTCCACCACCTGAAACCAGCTTTTGACCATCAGGACTAAAACTAACTTCCCAAACCCAATTTGGTTGGTTCTTTTGATCGGTATCAAGAATACACTTGGTTTCTTTCCAAATGTTGTCAGTTTCACGACTCCATAAACGAATAGTGCCATCCCAACCCCCAGAAGCAAGGGTGTTACCATCACGACTGAAACAAATACTATGAATCTTCCCTCCATGTCCTTTGAGGTTTTGGGGCAAAATAAAGTCTAGTTTCCTCAGTTTAATGGTATTGTCATCACTTGCAGACGCAAGAATTTTGCCATTGGGACTAAATTCCACATATCTTACCCAGTCTCGGTGTCCTCTAAAGGTTTTCAGCAAGTCCCCTTCAAGACTCCAAAGTTTGACCGTATTATCATTGCCTCCTGATGCTAATACCTGATCATCTTCTCTGAAGGATACACTATTCACTTGTTCTTTATGATTGAGATTCAGGTATGGTTTAACTTTATTCTCCTTGATCTCCCAAAGTTGGATAGTTCCATCTTCACTTGCTGAAGCTAAATATTCTCCTGAATGGCTAAATCTGACGCTTTTAATTGGCCTTTGTTGTTCTGCTAGAGTTTCTTTACACTTCTTTGTATTAATGTCCCAAAGTTTAATGGTATTGTCTTTCTCTCCTGATCCTGAAGCTAAGGTTTGATTATCAGGACTGAAATCGATGGTGTAAACTTTATCGTCATGGCCTTTAAGGTTTGCAAAATGTTTAATAGTTAAATCTTGATACTTTTCACTCCAGTTTAGCTGCCAAAGCTTGATCAGGCGATCGCCTCCTGCTGATGCCAGCATTTTACCGTCAGAACTGAAACAAACATCCCAAACCCAATCATCATGACTAAGGGTATCCTTTTTCCATTCCTCACAAGTGAATTCTTGTTTCGTAGAATTCCAAGAAATAAGCCAAACTTTAATGGTTTGATCCGCACTGGCTGAGGCTAACAGCTTACCATCTGGACTAATTTTAACGCTATTTACAGCATCCTGATGTCCTTTAACATTTTTTACGAACTCGTCATTTTCCACATCCCAGATTTCAATGGTTTTATCCCAACTTGCAGAAGCCAGAAATCTTCCATCAGGGGTAAAACTACCCTTACGACTAAAATTTACGCTATAAACATCACTCTGATGTTCCTCAAAGTGGTTATATTCTTCTAAACCATAGATAATATCTTTGATGGTTTTTTCTGTTTCTTGTTGGACTTCTAAGGGTAAATTTTTAAGGGTTTTTAACTTTTCGCTTGACTCAAGACTTGCTTGTAAAGCTTTGAGTTGATCATGTTCTGCAAAAGATTTTTGAGCCGTTAGGTTAAGTTGCTTAATCTCTTTAATAGCAAGTTCTTGTAAAACATCGCTTCTTTTTCTATCTAAATTAGACGCTAATTGATGGTATTTTTGACGAAATCTTTTCTGAATAATTTGGGTTAAATGATCAGGAGCTAATTGATAAGTAAAACACCTATGATCACTGAAAAATGATGGCTTTTGAACCAATCCCGATTCTGTTGAAATAGCCAAAACTACATCTAGTTGTTGTTCAGTTGATTCTAATTCTGATAATTCTAATTTATCTTTTAACTCGTCATAGGTTTGTTTAGGACGAATATTATTGGAATCAGTTAGACAATAAAGAACGACTTCAGCAATCACTTGATTTTCTATTCCACAGTCTTTAGTGATTTCTTCCAAATATTGATCAAGTAATATTTTTTTCGGTTTTTTTTCGTTAACCCCTTGTGTTAGTTTTTCATAGTCTTGTAAAGTTGTAATTTTATTATTTTCTAACTGCGTTCCTACCATTTGTAGTTCAATGGGGATAACTTTTCCTTCTGGAGTCGCCAAATCATTAACCAGTCTGTCAAGAAGTGACTCCTCTAAGAGATAAGTATTTTGCGTTAATTCCAGAATATCTGCCTTAGCTTCATCTAACTCCAAATAACCGATATAGTAAAGATTATTTTTGTCCAAAATATTGTTGTTAATGATGTCGAAATTAGCTAAACGACTCAAATTTAGTAAATAATAGAGGTAATCTTCTCTCACAGACAAAATAATTTTGACAAAAGGAATGGTAAGAGATTCTTGAATAAAGTTAGCAAATTCCTGACTATAATTAGCAAGTTTTGGACGATTAATGGGGTTTTGTAAACTAAAGCATAGTTCTTCTAAATTATCAAAAATTAAAACCGTAAGAATATTATCATTATTATTTTTACGTAGTTGCTCAAGAATTTTCTTGATTTTATTAATTGATGAGTCACTTGCCACAACTTGAAAATCATCAATTTCTTTTTTAAGATAGTTTCCTATGTCATCAAACCAATTAGGATACTGTGAGATTAAAATAGGCAAAACTGGCCGAGGATAAATGTTTTTTATTTGTTTTAAAACAGGAATTAATTTCGCTCGAAAGAGGGAACTTTTACCGACTCCCGATCCTCCATAAACTACAATCAGTTTATGTTGGGTACTAGTAATACAAGTAATTAACTGGTTCATTTTGTTTGATCTGTCACTTTGCCCAATTACACTCGTCTCAACAGTTTCTGGTTTAAGGGGAAGTAAAAAAGGATTATTTATAATATGCTTTGTTGGTAAAGGAATTAGACCAATAAAAGCACGAAAACCAAATTGTTGTTCAATTTTTCTTTGTTTTTGTTTAACTGAAAAAGCAGTCTTATGTTCTCCTTTTTGATAGTAAATTTTCTGTAATTCTTCCAAAATACTGATATAAAGTTCTGGATCATAGTCAGGTTTTGTTTCTTTTTTTGCTTTTTCTAAGTGTTGGATAGCTTCTGAACTCTCTTGTAATTGATATTCTGCTTTAGCTAAAGGTAATAAATACCAACCCTGATGATAATGTTGTGTCCATTCTAACCAACCTTGAGGAAAATCATCTGGAGGATTTTGTAAAATTTCTGTTACACTATTATAAGCCTCTTCAGCTAATGATTTAGCTTGCTTCCAGTTCTTATTTTGATAAAACGCAACTTCAGCTAAAAAACCATTAATGCGTGCTAGTCTCAAATCATTATGATACTTTTTATGAAGTTGTTTTGCTCGTTGACCTATTGTTTTTAATTGCTCCCAATCATGAACTCTTTTCAGTGCTTCTGCTTCAGCATTGATGAATCTCGCTTCTAACGCTTGATCACCGGTTTCTCTAAAGAGTTTGACACATTCTTGCCAATAATTTTTTACTTTTATGAAAGCTTTATCTCGCTCAATTCGATAAGACATTCCATATCCCCACCACCATAATCCTAAACAGTAAAGAACACAAGCTTGATATTTAAAATTATCAGTTTTTCTGTATAATTCTAAACTTTCTTCGTACTGTTTTCGACAAAATTTATTGACTGATATGTCTTCATCACAATACCGTAAAGACATTATATTACTACCTGATAAGTTATTAAGACTATAACCTAGTAAAAACTCTAGATTAGCTTTCAACTCATCATTTAAGGTAACTCCACACTTTTCTAAGTCTTGTTTAGCGAAGTTTAATTCAGAAAATGTTAGCCAATCATTATTTTGATTAGACAACTCATTATTTTGATTAGACAACATTGTTTCTTGAAGTATTTTGACCCCAAATATTCCTGCTCCAAATTTTATAACCATGCGGAATATTTGTTCCGCATGGGAATTAATTAAATGAGTAACTTCATCAGTTGATATGTCAATTTCGATAGGAACTGACACTGGACTAGCAAAATCTGGGGATAATCTTACCAGTTTTGATAACATATCATCTGTTAACCACAAAACCAGAGGACATGAAAATTCATGAGATATTTTTTCTCGGTCTTGTTTAGTGGATCTCAGTACCTGATCAACATCACTAACCGACTCCATACCAAACACCATTAAAGCTGATGGTTGGTCATCTTTCAATTCTTCTTTTATCCCTTGATAAAGGGTTTTCGTCTCTTTATCCAAAACAATTGGGTGAATAGCCAAAGAAGAATCAATAGTCTTTAATTGCTGTAGGATAGTTGTCCATAAACTCAGATAATTGAACTTGACAAGAATTGTGGAATATTCTTGAGCTTGAACAGCTAATTTAATAGCTCTAATTAATTTATCTAAACCATCAATACTAGGATAATTACTCTTTTCTTGAGGCAGATTAGTAATTAAATTGCTATTCATAATAAATTCTCCCTAAAATCTTCTATTGATATGATCAGATTGAAGCTGACTATGTATCAATTTCTAAGCTTCTAACAAAGGATTAACATCAAACCATTGACTTTGTTGATCCTCATATTCAAAGACAAACAAACTAGATAACAGAGTTGTATATTTATCTTCACCTCTAACTAATTTACTGTTTTTAACCTCCTCCAATAATTTCCACTCATTAGAAGTAATTGCTCGTTTTAACATATCTCTTTGTCTCCGAATAACATCATTGAGACATTGAATAGAAATCGGGGTATCTTCTTGTTGTAAACAGCTAAAAAGAAGGACTAATAAATTACGAATATGACCACCACTTATTAAGCATAGTTTTTTTAAAGTTTCAGGTTTATCAAATATTTCCGTAATACAATCAAGACGTTTTTGTTGTTCTATATCTGGAAAAGCTCTTGCTAATACCATCTGTTGTAATAAATCGATTCCCTGTTCAAATGGTTTTCCATCACGGGTTCGGACTTGCACCATTGGTAAAACTTTTACATTTTTCCCAAAACGACTTTCCAATGCTTGTAATTGATTAGCAAATGTTAAGATTAAAGGAATTGAATAAATAACGTGACATTTAAGTCTCCTTAACTGTTCACCTCTGTCTACAAATAAATATTCTGGTTGAATTTTATTATTGGGTTTGAGCGTGTTATCTATTCTATCTAAGTTATCAATAATTACGACCAGCCCGTTTTTTCCTTGAGTTCTTAATTGAGCAATCGCCGGCTCAATAATATCCTGATTGATTGACTCTATCAGATTAGGGGTTCTTGGCTCTAAAATGGCTCTTAATTTATCACGTTCATTAAAACTTCCTTTCAGTTGAGTAGTAATTGTGACAAGTCCTATAGAAAAGTCAATACCAGTTAAATTTAATCTTGGTACACTTTGCTGAATTTGTCCAAATAATTGTTGAAAAAAACTAGGTTGAAAGGTAATATCTAGTTCTTTTAAGCTCTCAACAACATGACGGGCAATACTTAACAAAATATCACTAATATCCACATCTCCAATATCAATATCCTCAGTAGCTTCAAAATAAACTACATGAAATTCTTTTTTTTCTAAGAGAGTTTTAAGACGTAATAATTCGGTCGTTTTTCCATTACCAATATGACCAGTAAATAATTGAAAAGTAGGCTCATTAGGCGACAAACGATTGATAGTTCTTGCCATATTTTCAATTCTCTTAGCACCCCGAACGGAAGAGAAATCAATATAGTATTCTCGGTCTTCAGGATTTTGGAGATTTAGAGTTTTTATGGGGTTACAAGCTCTATAAAATCTTAGCAGATCCAATGAACAATTATTTAGGGCAACCATAATAAATTTTTCTCCCTACAAATCCCATCTCTCTAGTCAGTTATTCACGCCTGACTAGATAACGATGGATTGCATTTATTAACAAGGTTTCTATCAAGACCTCTACTATTTAGGGTAAGTCAACTTTAATCAGAATGGCCTCATTGATTACAAAAATAAACAAATTTTATTTATTGGAAAAAATCTTTAAAAAAAGGATATTTTGTTGATTTTAGACGATATTTAGCTATCAATTATCAATTTTCTGAGAATAAAATAAAATTTCAATATATTTAGCCTTGCTTCCAAAGCAACACAAGGCGGTTAATTGAATTAATGGGGCAACTTTTTTCTCTGCTAATTGAACTACAATGGTGGGTTCCGACGCATTGTTATATTCCTGTGATAATGTGAATTATAGCCGTCTAACCCACCCTACACCTAACTCTATCTAAACCTATAATTATTATTAGGCGACGTGCAGTTACATTAAGATGACGAATTCTGATGACATTAAAATTTTAATTAGAGAACAATTACCGAGTATTCTGGCCGAAGATGCGAGTATTCGGGATTTCATTTTGCGAACCGTCTCAGAGTATTATTCCCCAAAACAAGAGACAGATCAGAAGTTTGAGGAATTTAAAGAACGAGTTGATCGCATTTTAGCAGAATTACAGCAAGATAGGGAAGAACAAGCTCAGAAATGGGCTGAAAATAACCATCGTTTAGATGAATTTATCCATGAACAGGCCCAGAAATGGGAGGAGAATAACCGTCAATGGGAGGAAAATAACCGTCAATGGCAGCAACAAAACCAAAAATGGTGGGAACAAAATCGAAAAAATCAAGAAACTCTAGAGGAAATTAAACAAATGAATCGTAAATATAATAGCACGATTGGGGCTTTAGGTTCTCGGTGGGGACTCTTTTCGGAAGCGAGTTTCCGTAATGCTTTAGCAGGTATTTTAGAAAAATCTTTCGGGGTTGAAGTTGTTAATATTAATGATTATGATGCTGATGGTATGGTTTTTGGACGACCAGATCAAGTAGAAGTCGATGTCATCATTAAAAATGGGTTAGTGATTGTTTGTGAAATTAAATCTTCTATGAGTAAAGGCGATATGTATATTTTTAGCCGTAAAGCAGAATTTTATCAACAAAAATATCAGCGAAACGTAAACCGAAAAATTGTTATTTCACCAATGGTTGACCCCAAAGCTTTACCCGTTGCAGAAACTTTAGGCATTGAAGTTTATAGTTATGTTGATAGTGTATCGTTAGAAAATTAATCACCCCTAATTACAACTAAAGATTTCAAGCTCAAAAAATTCTAATTTTAGTGGTCACTGATGACTGATGAGTGTTAACTATTTCTCACTTCTTTCCACAGATTAATATATTGTTGTTCAACTTGCTTTGATAAAGGTTCTAAAAATTCACATTTATCAAAAATAGCTGACTCAATAAATAATAAAGGATTATTAATGATATCGGGAGCAAGTTCTTTTTTGTCTATGGTATTAATCACAGGAGAAGCAGCATCAGCAAACAAAGAAATGAGATTTACTGCTTGAGGTTGCCAACAAAAATTAAGCCATTGCTTAGCAGTTTGGGATAATTCCGTTTGTCCTTCTTTTGCTTTTGGTTTCACCCAAACATCTGACCAAATAGCAGTCCCAGAAGAAGGAACCACCGCTTTAATATTACGGTTTCTAGCTATCAAAGGAATAATCTCATTAGACCATCCCACACTCACCCAAACATCCCCAACTAATAGAGATTGTAAATAATGTTGAGAACTGTAATATTTGACTTGTTTATTTAGGGCTAAAAGTTCTGTTTTTAACTGAGGAACTTGGTTTAAATTTTTAGTATTGTAAGATTGTCCTAACTTTTTCAACGTCAACCCGATTACTTCTCTGGGTTGGTCTACCAGTGAAATGCGATCGCTCAATCGTTCATCCCATAAATCCGACCAGTCTTGGGGTTGCCAGTCCAGTTTATCAGACCGATAGGCCATTAAGGTGGTTCCCCAACGATAAGGCGCACCCCAGATTAACCCATTTTCTTGTAAATTTCCTTGTTTATCCCGTTTGACTAATCTTTGCCAACGAAAGGGTAAGGTTTCCCACTGTTTAATCTCGGTCATATTTAGGGGTTCAATTAACTCTTTTTCGATGGCCTCAGTTAACCAAACATCCCCTAAGGTAACAAAATCACTGAGAGAAGGAGGAGGAGGATTAATAACAGGAATCTTCGGTAAATTTTGCAATAAACCCTTTTTTTTCTCGTCTTTATTTTGCCAAGTTTCTAGCAGAGAAAAGAGTTCCTTTAATTGTCCTTGAGGTTTAAAATCAAGAGAGGCTTCTGAAGAGACTTGTTGACGAAAAGCCTTGAGGACTTGAGGGGGAATAGAACCTTGTAACAATAATATCCGTAAATCAGGCTTAGAACTAGCACAGCTTGATAACAGATTCCCTAATGCCAAAATGCTTGTAGTGGTGATGAAAGAACGACGGGTAAGCATAAAATTTACGGTATCAAGGGTTACGGTTCATGAAGTCAGAAGTTCCTCACTACTACCATGCGCTATCGCACAGAAGTTAAAATTAATGGGAGATTGTAACTCGCCATTAATTGTAAACCGCTAGAATAAATCTGTAGCGGGGGTCACGGAACCCAATTTCTACGACGGCTTTTTTAGATGGTGCTTGAGTCCCCGAACAAACTCCCTAATCAGTTCGCTTTGCTGCCGTCCTTCTTGTTCACAATACCTGTCCAAAATTTCTTTTTCTTGTTCGGTTAGCCTTAAACTAATTTGAATCTTTCTGTTCATTTTATATATCTTAGTCCTATACTAATAGTGATGTCAACGATTTAGCTTATTAGGAATCCCTTGACAACCGCCTGGAATAGTTTGACGACTTTTTTCTCCACTCCAAGCGCATAAATAATAATGTTGTTCTGGGGTCAAATTTTTCACTTGGGCTAAGTTACAATTTTCAATAACAACCCCTGTATAAGCACCGGTACTGTAATCAGGACGATGATTTCTTGAGCGAGGACTAGCCGTTTCGGCTGAACCGTAGAATAAACGAGTGCTTTTGAGGTCGGCCCCTTGGAGATTGGCATCGTAGAGGACGGTACGAGATAAGTTGGCTTTAACTAGATCACAACCACTTAAGTTAGCCCGAACCAGATTAGCTTCACTTAAATCTGTCCAGCGTAAATCTTGATTAGATAAATTAGCACCGGCTAACATCACCCCTAAACTAATGACTCGTACACCATAAGCTCGATCTTCAGCATAACCGCCAATCCCGTCTAACATGGGTCTTCCGAGACGACTATCCCGCATTAATGGGGTTAATAGTCGTGATTGAGAGAGAAAGCGTAAAATTTTGGCTTTTCCTATCCCATCAACACTACTGAGAATGGCGGCGGTTCTTCCTTCAGCAATGGAACGTTCTTGGGGCCAATCTTCTAACATTCCTTCTCCGTCTAAGACTAAATCGGAAATTCCTTGAAAATAGGTATCAATGGTTTGCTGTTGGGTAATGCGGTTTTGTTGTAGGGTTAAGTCTTTGGAAATGACGTACTGGGCCCAAGCGACATACACGGCTAAAATAGCGATCATAATTTGCCCTAAAGCCCCAACCCATTCAGCCCAAGACCCAAACTCATCGTACTTAAATTGATTGAGCCAATTACCAATAGCTTGATAAATGCCTAAATAGTAAAAAATCCCTGCTAAGGATAGGGTAAACACCGTAAATCCGATTAATGTTTCTCTCTCTTCGGGGGTGAGGTATCTTAGAAACCAATTTTTGAGAGAGGGGAGAATTACTCTCAAAGATAGAATGAGAGCAACTATAGCAGCAGTTAAGCCAACCCAAGCTAAGTGCAAGATTAAGCCGATTCCCATAACGCTAATGGTGGTTAAGAGTAGCCAGGGATTCGAGGACTTAACTTCTTGGAGATACAAGGGTTTTGGTGACTCTTGAGGGGACACCAAATTAATAGATGATAAAGGGCCGTTTGGAGAATTTAGTGGGGGTGAGGAAGTAATCTCTTCTTTGCCGTTAGCTTCTGAGGATGAAACAGAAGAAGACTCAGGAGGGATTGTCATATAACTTTGTTTATATTGTTGTGGGCTGTTTTGATTTTATCGTTGAATGACGGCCACAGAAGTCCTCACTGTTACTCTTTAAACGGTTAGTCTTAGTTCACACAACCAACAACTTTGCCCCAGTCTTGCCAAATCTCACCAATAATCTGTAATTCTTGAATACTTAATGTTTTGGCTGCCTGTTCGGCTTTTTGTTGAGATACACCAGCCTTAACCAGTTGTTGCTGATAAGATTGTTGAAGTTGCTCACAAGTCATTGTTCTATTCCCTTAAGTTATTAACAATGGTTATTGAATACAAGTGTAAAGGGTCACTGTTAGCTTTGATGTTAGCGTTCGTGTATAAGTTGATCAATGGTTCAAGAGTAACAAAACTAATCCCTGAATCTTCGGTTGAGTGAGTGTGGGAAGTGTGGGCAGTATTTACATTATTTTAGGGATTTAATAATTCTTCTCTAACTTTCATTAATAATTCTCCTCAACGATTTTTTCCAGTGTGCTGTTTACTAATTCCCCAATAATAGTTATAAGGGGAATTTTCGTAAAGATGTCTATTTTCAGTTGATTAATATTAACATTCCTACATAAATAGTAAAAGTAAATAACGTTAAAATAATCATCATACTAATTATTTTAAAGGATTGATTATCGATTATTTGTTCTATATTGACTGCTTTCCCAAGCGATAAGATTCTGCTTTAACTAATAAAGATTTAGCAAATTCCATCGCGTCTTCTGAAGAATGTCCCCCTGTTAATTGTGCCAATTCTTCTTTTCTCGTTTGTACATTTTCTAATGCTTTTACCCTAACAACGGTTCTTAATTCGGGTAAGCTTAATTGTCCATTTTCTTCATTTTCTAGTTTGGATAATTCTTCAATAATTTGCTTTTCAACTCGGAAATGATTTTCGGCCATCGCTGCAACTAAGGGTTGATGGGTGACACATAAAACTTGATAGGTTTCGCTTAAATTATGTAATTTTTCTGCGATCGCTTGGGCAACTTTTCCTGATACTCCTGCATCAATTTCATCAAAAATCAAGGTACTTGAACAGTTTTCTGACTTAGCAAAACACGCTTTTAAAGCTAAGAGAAAACGACTCATTTCTCCCCCTGACGCAGTACGGGATAAGGGTTGTATTTTTTCCCCTGGGTTGGGACTAAAATAAAAAACAACTTGATCGCTTCCATTGATACTAGGATTACAAGGGGTAATTTGACAGACAAAAACCACTTTATCCATGGCCAACGGTTTCAATTCTTTGACTAATTGTTTTTCTAATTTTGTAGCTGCTTTTTGTCTTAATGCGGTTAATTCTTTGCCAGTTTTTACCAATTTTTCGTAAGCAAGATTATACTCTTTTTCTAACTTTTCAAGGGACTGTTCACTGTCGTTTAATTCCTCTAATTCTGCGCTTAGTTTTTGATAGTAACTAATGGCATCTGCTAAATCAGGTCCATATTTGCGACAAATTCGCTTAATTAGATTAATTCGCTCTTCTACTTCCGTCAATCGCTGTGGATCGGCTTCTAATTTGTCCCCATACCCGTTTATCTCTTGTCCAGCTTCTACTACCTGGGTTAACGCAGACTTCACCATCTCTAATAAAGGCTCAATTTCTCTATCATATTCGGTCATATCTGTCAAGAGTATTTCTGCTTCTCCCAAGCGATCGGCGATGGCCGGTTCTCCGCTATCATTTTGATAAAGAAGTTGATAGGTTTGGTAGCTTAGTTTCTGCAACTCTACCACATGAGAGAGGCGATCGCGTTCTTGTTCTAGTTGTTCGAGTTCATCAGAATCGCTTAATTGGGCTTCATCTAGTTCTTTTATTTGATATTCTAGTAAATCAAGCCGTTGCAGACGTTCTTGTTCTGATTTTTTGCGCTTTTCTAAAGCTTTCTCCGCTTTTTTCCAAGTTTCGTAAACAAACTCTACTAACTTCCGTTGTTTGAGGATCGCATTACCCCCATAAAGATCCAATAATTCCCGTTGTCGGGTTGCATCCATCAATTGGACGGTTTGACCTTGTGCAGTGATTTCCACCAACAGATTGCGGAATTGTCCCATTAACTGTAAGTTGACCAGAACCCCGTTGATACGGGAACGCGATCGCACAGTTTCCCCTGTTAAGGACAACTCTCGCAAGCATACCACAGTGCCATCATCCAAGGGATCTATTTCTTGTTGTTGTAACCATTCTAAAACCCTCTCATTCCCCTCAAATGTTGCTTCTAGGGATGCTTGTTGGGTTCCCTGACGAATGAGACGGTTATTGACTTTACCCCCTAATACAACGTCTATGGCATCTAGGATAATGGATTTTCCGGCCCCTGTTTCCCCTGTCAACACATTCAACCCTTGACCAAACTGGAGGGTTAAGCGATCAACCAACGCAAAATTTTTAATCTGCAATAAAGAAAGCATGGAGTTATATTGACCTTTAGAGCCTGGGAACCAGTATAAGTTTATTCCTTGATCTTAAGCAATTTACGGAAAACTGCAACGTGACATCCTCCCCAACTAAATCACAGATTATAGTTGGGGCTTCCCGACTCACGACGGGATATTTCTGCCCACAGAGGCTTCATGCCTCTACGCCAGTTATCTAGGCTCA
>JAAUYD010023697.1_pt1 | contig 41742 bp, 38 predicted proteins | sample 7278101 | NCBI WGS metagenome assembly JAAUYD01 (sample SAMN14350128, study PRJNA611818) | marine sediment metagenome | isolation source: surface marine sediment (0.6m) | place: French Polynesia: Moorea | collected 2018-08
ACGAATCGTGATCAGGCCGCCCCGCGGCGTGAACTTGATCGCATTCGATAGCAGATTATCCAGCACTGTGCGGATTTTGTCTTGATCCGCGTTCACAATAATGTCGTCTACCTCGAGTTTCAGCTGAATATTTGCGGCCTTTAGAGCGAGTCTCTGCGCCTTGGCGATCGAAATCACCTGTGCGCGCAGCGGGAAATCGCTCAGCGTCAATACCTCGCTCTTGGTTTGCCAGGCGCTGAATGAGAGCAGGTTTTCGATCAGCTGCTGCAGTTTGAGGCCGTTCATGCGCAAGATGTCGGTCACTTCGCGCTGCGGCGCGTCGAGTTCTCCAACCGAGCCGTCGAGCAGCAATTCCGTGCCTTCGCGAATATTGGCCAGCGGTGTCTTCAATTCGTGCGACATGTGGCGCAGGAACTTGTTCTTCTCCTGCGCGAGTTCGAGCAGCCGGACGCGCAGCCATTCGAGCTGCCGGCCGAGGCGTTCGAGATCGGTCGGTCCGCGCACCTCGATCGGCCTCGCGAAACCACTTTCACCGAGCTGGCCGATGGCTTTGTCGAGCTGCGAAATCGGACGCGCCACGAGCAGCGTGAAGATGAGAATGAGCACCAGCGTGCCCGGCACGAGCGCCGCGACCTGCCAGGCCGAGACTTTCTGCGCATCGCGGGCCGTCTTCTGCAGGTTGGAGAGCTCGTTGTCGACGTAGGCCGTCAGTAGTCCTGTCAGGCGATCGGTCCGCTCGCGCAGCGGGACGAAGCGCGCGATCGCTGCGGTCATCTGTTCGTCAGTGACCTCGGGGTCGGCCAGTTCGGCAAAGATCGAACGCGCGCCGCGGCCGATCGAGCCGGCCAGGTCGGCAGCGTTTGCTTCCTCGGCGAGCGGCGCCATGTTGTTGAGTAGGCCCAGAACAGCGTCGAGGTCATCGCGCAGAATCTGCACGCTCTCGGGGTTGCGCAGTACCTGATACTGACGAGCGACGCGCTCCAGCGTGCCGAGCTGCTCTTCAAGCCGGCGGTTGTTCTCGGCCGCGGTCACGCCTGTGAACACGAGACGCTCGCTTTGTTCGGCAACGCGGTCGAGATTGACGAGCGCCCAGATAACGGCGATCAGCAGCGGCAGGGCGACGAGCCCGAAACCGACCAGCAGCAGGCCGTTCAGTGATCTTGGACGCGGAAACTTCATGTTTTCTCAGGCGGCCCAGTACGCCGTTGGGTCGTGGGCAGCGATCTTGCGTTCCCATTCGAGACTGGTGCGCACAATGGTATCAAGATCGTCGAACTTCGGGGCCCAGCCGAGAACCGCGCGGACGCGTTCCGCGACAGCAATGAGTTCAGGCGGGTCTCCGGCGCGGCGCGCCTCTTCAGAGATGTTGAGCGGTTTGCCATTGGCTCGCTCAACGGCGGCCAGGACCTCGCGCACGCTGTAGCCGTGGCCGTAGCCGCAGTTCAGCACTGCGGACTCGCCGCCGTTGCGCAGGTAGGTCAAAGCGTCGAGGTGCGCGGTGGCGAGATCCTCGACGTGGATGTAATCGCGCAGTCCTGTGCCGTCCGGCGTCGGATAATCTGTGCCATAGATTGCAATACCGGGTCGGCGACCCGTGGCCGCTTCGCACGCGACTTTGACGAGCAGCGTTGCTTTGGGCGTCGACTGCCCGATCGTGCCGGTTGGTTCGCAGCCGGCCACATTGAAATAGCGCAATGCGACGTAGGCCGGGCCACCGGCCGCTGCCAGGTCGCGCAGCATCCACTCGGTCATGAGTTTCGACGTGCCGTAGGGGTTAATCGGCGCAGTCGGCGAATCCTCCGACGCGCGGCCGCTCTCCGGCATGCCATAGACGGCGGCCGTTGACGAAAACACGATGTTCTTCACGCCGCGACGATTCGCAACCTCGAGCAGCGTGCGGCTCGACGCCGTGTTATTGCGGTAATACTTGAGGGGATCTGCGACGGACTCGGGCACGATCGTGTGCGCCGCAAAGTGCATCACCGTGTCGATATCGTGCTCGGAGAAGATGCGCTCAAGGAGGGCAGCATCGCCGGTGTCGCCGATAATGAGGTCGCCCGCCGTCACGGCCGCTTCGAAGCCCGTCGACAGGTTGTCGAGCGTTACGACCGCTTCGCCGGACCGGCCGAGCTGTCGAACCACGTGGCTGCCGATATAGCCGGCACCACCAGTCACGAGTATCTTATTGTTTTTCATAGAATAAATCTCAAACGAAACAATTGGTTTCAGATTTTGTGAACCCAGCATGCGAATCTAGGCCGAAGTTTATCAATACTGGTGGACATAAGAGCGGACCTGAGTCCCACTGTGCTTTGTGATGTAACGAACTGATATGTCGCAAAAATCGCACGGTTCTCGTTATGTTCGTGTTCAGTTTTAAACGTTACTATTTATATTCACCTACGCTTGGGATGGTGACTACAGCATGAAGCAGGTTCCTGGCCTTATGAAGGGCGCTCTGGCGCTGTGTGCGTTTAGTCTAGCCGCTTGTGGCGGCAGCAGTTCGGATAGCAGCGGCGGGACGACACCACCACCGCCGGCCAACAATCCGCCGACGGCGAATGCCGGCGCGGACATATCCGTTGATGAAATGTCGTCGGTTGGTCTCTCGGGCACTGCGTCGGACCCGGATGCCGGTGACACCCTCAGCTATCTGTGGATCCAGACCGACGGCCCGACGGTTACGTTGACCGACAACGACACGCTGACGCCAAGTTTCACGGCGCCGGATGTCCTCGCAACGGCGACTCCGGTCACGCTGACGTTCCAGTTCCAGGTGACGGACGGCACAGTCAACGTCAATGACTCCGTCATAGTCACCGTCAACGACATCGGCGTCGGCACGAACAGTCCCCCGGTCGCTAACGCAGGACCGGACCGGGACGTTGCCGAAGTCACCCTCGTTGTTCTCGACGGCACCGCGTCAAGCGACCCGGATCCGGCCGACACGCTCACTTATTCGTGGCAGCAGACCGCTGGCGCAACCGTCACGCTGGATGACAGCACGGCTAGTCAGCCGGAATTCACCTCGCCCGACGTGGCGCCGGGTGTCACAGAAACGCTGACGTTCGAGCTGACCGTCAATGACGGCACTGATACTTCGACGGATACCGTCGATATTCGTGTTGCGGAAGGTATGAGCGCGGTCACCGTGGCGGGCAAACTGACTTACGAATTCGTGCCGCCGTCAGTTGTGGGCGGCGCTTGCAGCCTGAATTTCAATGCGATTGACGTTCGCCCGATTCGCCAGGCGACCGTACAGCTCGTTGATGCGAACGACGACACCAATGTCCTGGACACCACAACGACCGATGACAACGGTGATTACTCGTTCACCAATGTCGGCGGCAGTACCGACGTACGTATTCGCGTGCGTGCAGAGCTCATTCGGAACGGCACCCCGGGATGGAACGTCGAGGTTCGCGACAACACGTCGGACATAGGTAATCCGCTCAGCCAGCGGCCGATCTACGTCGTGCAGTGGGCCTCGTTCAACACGGGCGTCAACAACATCACGGATGCCGACTTTACCGCGACGACTGGCTGGGACGGCACTGCCTACACGGGAACGCGAGCGGCCGCGCCGATGGCGATCCTCGATCAGATTTACACGGGCATGCTGGCGATTACGTCGGAAGCTGGCTACGAGAACGAAGTCTTCCCGCCGCTCGATGCGTTCTGGAGCGTCAACAATACTCTCACCGGCACGCTGGACGAGGATGCCGGCGAGTTACCGGCCTCGTTCTACCGCACCAGCATCGATTCGTTATTCCTGCTCGGCGACGCAAATGTCGATACTGAGGAGTTCGATGACCACGTCACGATGCACGAGTGGGGTCACTACTTCGAGGACGTGTTCTCGCGCTCCGACTCGATTGGCGGTCCGCACAGGATCGGCGCCAGTATCGACGCGCGTCTCGCGTGGGGCGAAGGCTGGGCAACGGCGCTCGCGGCGATCGTGTTGAACGAACAGCAGTACTGCGATACCGGTCCTGCCGATGGCACCGGCTTTGGACTCAGCACCGAGAATGAGAATCGCGGGCCGCAGGGCTGGATGAACGAGATGTCCGTTGCCACGTTCCTCTACGACCTTTGGGACACTGACAATGACGGTTCCGACACGAGCTCTATCGGCTTCAAGCCGATCCTTGACACGATGTTCGGTCCGCAGGCGAACACCGAAGCGTTCACGACGTTGTTCTCGTTTGCGACCGAGATTCGTAATCAGGTGCTCAGCGCGGATCGCGCTTTCATAGACTCGCAACTGCAGCGCGAGAACATCGAGGTGACGATGCTCGATATCTGGGGCTCGAGTCAGAACATGATTTCGACGCCGCCGAACCAGGCTCGCGACGTCCTGCCGCTCTATATCGACCTTCCGATCGGCGCCCCGCCGATCAATGTCTGCGTTAACAGCGACTACGACAATGATCGAGAAGGCAACAAGCTCGCTCAATACCGTTATCTGCGCTTCACGACGACGGGAGGAACACGTGCCTACGCTGTCAGCATTACGACGACGACCCCAACACCCGTAACCGCCGATCCCGACGATCGCGATCAGAGCGACCCGGATATGTACGTGTACCGCAACGGCGTGCTGGTTGCTTTCGGCAGATCGGGCGCAGAAAACAGCGAGGCGTTCACGACGCAACCGCTGCCGGTCGACACCTACGTAGCCGCGCTGCAGGAGTGGCGCTACGAGGACGACGAAGGGGCGCCTGCCGACTACCCGGACCAGATATGTTTCGACGTCACAATCACGCCGCAATAACTCCGCTATGGTGATGACAATGAATAACCTGAGATTGATTTCCCTGTTTGCTGTGTTCGCCCTCGCTGGCTGTAGCCAGGAGTCGGCCGCGCCTGCCGGGGAGGTTGCGGCTGTTGACAAGACGACCGTCGAGAAAGAAAAACCGATGGCGCCGTGGGATGGCGAAGTCGCCAAGGTCGGCGCACCGTTTCGCATCAGTTACCGGATAATCGGCACGCCGGTTGTCGGCGCGCCGCTCTCAATTGATCTGCGTGTCACGTCGACGCTCGGACAGCCCAGCGTCGATCTCTCCTATCGCATCCCCGATGCAACAGCGATGACTCTGCACGCTGCGCAGCCCGCCAACCTCGTCGCTGAGTTTGCGGCGAACGAGGACTTCGTTGATCAGCGCATCACGATCGTGCCGCAGCGTGAGGGGCGCCTGTTCGTGAACGTTGGCGTCGCGATGGACACAGAGACCGGCCGTGCATCGACGACGATGGCGATCCCGGTCCAGGTCGGGCAGGGAGCGCGCGATATGGAAGAGCACGGCGAGCTCGGCACCGACGAAAAAGGCGAATCGATCCGGATTCTGACGCCGGATTGAGAAAAAGGGAAAATTTTCCCATTATTTTTTTCAGAATTGGATTCAGGTCACGGATTGCCAGCCGTGACCTGCCTTAGAGTTATTGGACAGGCTACAGGAAAGGCTGGCCAATGCAAGGCGACTTAAGGGACAAGATCAAAGCCGCGACTGAGGAGTCAGGGATAACGAAACCCGATTTCCTCGCCTTGCTCAAGCTGATTGACCAGCATTATGACAAAATGGAAGCGACAATTACTCAATCTCTTGAGGCTCAGTCGCTCCATTCGCAGACCCAGACCCCGATTGAAGCCATTTTCGACAGCGTGACCGACGCGCTGCTGTCTGTCGACGCGAAAGGCACCATCCGCAACTGCAATAAGGTCTGCCGCCGTTATTTCGGCGTGTCGCGCAGGCAGCTGATCGGTACTAACATCAACACGATTCTGTTCGGGCTCGAGGATAAGTCGCTCAGCGAGTTCCTGACGCCCTTCCTGTCGAGTCTCGACGATACCCATCCTGGCATGGGTGGGGGCGAGATCAAGGCCATGCGCGCCGATGGCAGCGTCTTCGACGTTCGCATTAATGCGAGCACGCTCGAGACCGTCGGCGGGGATGTCTACGTCATCAGCCTGCGCGATATCACCGACCGCATGCGTGCCGAAGTTGCGCTGCGCGAAAACGAGGAACGTTATCGCGCGCTGGTCGAGAACGCGCCCGAAGCAATCATCGTTTTCGACGTCGACGAGAACCGTTTTACCGATGCGAATGACAACGCGTGCACGCTCTTTAATCTCTCCCGTGCACGCCTGTTGACGGTCGGGCCTGAAGCCATCAGCCCGAAGACACAGCCCGACGGCACGCCATCCTTTGGCGTCCGTCGGGGCTACATCGATGCCGCGCTCGAAGGCGAGCATCCGACCTTCGAGTGGATGCACAAGGACTCGAATGGCCGTCGCATCCCGTGCGAAGTGCGCTTCAGCCGCTTGCCGTCCGACGACCAGCGGCTGATTCGCGTCAGCATTACGGACATTGAGGAACGCAAGCGTAACGAAGCGCTCGCGCATGCCCAGAACAAGGTGCTCGAGATGATCGCCGCGAGCATGCCGTACGACCGCACGCTGCGCGCGATCTGCCGCTTCGTTGAAAAGATTGGTCCCGGGTTCAAAGCTGCGATCATGTCGCTCGATGTCGCGAAACAGACGCTATCGGTGGAGCAGGCGCCTAGCCTGCCCGAGTCATTCAAGCTCTGCCTCGACTTCGTCAAGGTGGATCCGGACAGCCTGACCTGCGGCTCCGCCGTCCATCATGTGCAGGATCGTATCTCGGAAGACCTTGCCAATGATCCCTGCTGGCAGGGCGTGGACAAGGAAGCCGCTCGGAACGGCATTCGCGCTGCCTGGTCTTTCCCGGTGTATGGCGCGGCGAATCGCGTTATCGGCACGCTCGACGTGTACCTCGACGAGGCCCGCGCACCGGGCACCGACGAACTCGACAAGCTGGGTCGCATGGCGCGCCTGGCCGGCATTGCCATCAAACGTCAGCTCGATGAGCAACGTCTTCGCACGAGCGAGGCACGCTATCGCGGCCTGTTCGAGAACGTCGTCGACGGCGTTTACATCGCCTCCCGCGATGGCGATATCATCACGGCCAACCCGGCACTCGTCGAAATGCTCGGTTACGACAATGTCGAAGATCTCAAGGCGGCGGGTCAGACCACGGTGCTGTACGTCAACCCGATTGACCGCGAGCGCGTGTTTGCGCGGCTCGAGGCACAGGGCATCGTCAAAAACTTCGAGTACCGGCTGCGCCGCAAGGACGGTTCTGAAATCGTCGTGCTCGAAAATTCGCGGGCCATCTATGACGACAAGAACAACCTGATTGCCCACGAAGGAACGATTACCGATATCACGGAACGCAAACGTGCGGAGACCCGCGTGTTCGAGGAGAAAGAACGCGCGCAGGTCACGCTGCAGTCAATCGGTGATGGCGTTATCACGACCGATGCGGACGGCCTGGTCGATTACATCAATCCGGTGGCGCAGGACCTGACCGGCTGGGACATGCGCAGCGCGCGTGGTATGCCTGTTACGGACCTGATGATGATCGTTAACGAGCACACGCGTGCATCGTGCGAGAACCCGGTTGTGCGCTGCCTCAAGGAAGGTCGCACCATCACGCTGCCCGAGAACTCGGTGCTGATTACGAAGGACGGCGACGAGGTGCCGATCCAGGACTCAGCGGCGCCGATTCGCGATCGCATAGGCAACATCATCGGCTCGGTCATGGTGTTCCACGATGTCAGCAAGGAAACACGGCTGTTCCGCCAGCTGAGTTACCAAGCATCGCATGACACGCTGACCGGTCTGATCAACCGTCGCGAGTTCGAGAATCGTCTCGTCACCGCGCTCGACAAGATCAAGTCGAACACAGAGGAAACACACGCGCTGCTGTATGTCGATCTTGACCAGTTCAAGGTCGTCAACGACACCTTCGGTCACACGGCCGGCGATGCGCTGCTGGGCCAGCTGTCCGAGTTGATCCATGCAAACATCCGTTCGACCGATGTGCTTGCGCGACTCGGCGGCGACGAGTTCGGCATCCTGCTCGAACGTTGCGACAAGGAGCGTGCCATTAAAGTCGCCGAAGCAATACGCGGTTCGATCGAGGGTTACCGCTTCGAGTGGCAGGACTCGTTTACGACAGTGCGTTGCTCGATTGGTGTCGTCCTTGTCACGAACGAACATGCGGATGATGTTGCCGGCCTCATGAGCTCGGCTGATGTCGCGTGTTACTCCGCGAAGGATATGGGACGCAACCAGGTCCACTTCTATCGCGACAGCGATGCGTCGTTACGCCACGAGGAGATGAAGTGGGTATCGCGCATCACGAGCGCCGTCGAAGACGATCGACTCGAACTTTTCTACCAGCCGATCATCGGCATCGGCGACGACAACGGTGAGCATCGTGGCCATTACGAGCTGCTGCTGCGCATGCGCGATGAAGACGGCCAGCTCGTCAGCCCGGATCAGTTCATTCCGGCCGCCGAACGTTACAACCTGATGTCGACGCTCGATCGCTGGGTGATTCATGAAGCGCTGTCGCAGCTTGCGGACCGCAGCGAGGAAGGCGAGGCGCGTTACACGCTCGCAATCAACCTCTCCGGAACATCGCTGAGCGAAGACCGCTTCCTCGATTTCGTGATCGACGAACTTGAGAAACAGAAACTCCCGCACGGCGCGATTTGTTTCGAGATTACTGAGACCGCCGCAATCTCGAACCTCGCACGTGTCGTCCACTTTATGCAGGCGCTGAAGAAACTCGGCTGCAAGTTCTCCCTCGACGACTTCGGTAGCGGCCTGTCGTCATTCACGTACCTCAAGAACCTGCCCGTCGACTATCTCAAGATCGACGGCCAGTTCATCAGCAACGTCGCCGAAGACAACGTCGACGAGAGCATGGTCAAAGCCATCCACGAAGTTGGCAGTGCCATGGGCATCGAGACGATTGCCGAACGCGTCGAGACGCGTGAAGTGCTCGACAAACTGGGCTCACTCGGCGTCGAATTCGCACAGGGCTACTACATTGCACGCCCGACCTCGGTTGAGTCTTTCGAGCCCTGGGACGAAGACGCCAAGCTGCTCGCCTAGCGCGAATCCGCACTTTCCACGCTGGCGTTACGGCGTTGTTGCGGTAAACTGACCTGCATTCAGGTATTGCGCAGACAGGGAATGACGCGAGAGCAGCACCCGGGCATCGTGCACGCATTGCTAGGCCCCGACGAGCCCGGACCCTACAGGGTACTTAACCCATTGGCTGAACAGCCAATTCTTCTCGTATGCGACCATGCCAGCCACCGCTTTCCAAAATCCCTTGGCGATATGGGTCTGGACCCGTTCGCACGTCGCTGCCACCTGGCCATCGATATCGGTGCCGGGCCCCTGACCGAGAAGCTCGCGGAAAGTCTCGGCGTTACAGCCGTGGTGCATAACTACTCGCGCCTCGTGGTCGACTGCAATCGCCAGCTCATGGACCCCAGTGCATTTTTGCAGTACGGCGACGGTATTCTCGTGCCGGGTAATACCAATCTGCGGCAGTCCGACAGGGACCTGCGGGCAAGCACACTGTACTGGCCGTACCACGTTGCGATTGAAGAGCAGGTCACGCGTTTGCGGAACGCAGGACCGTTGCCCGCGTTCATCTCGATTCACAGCTTTACGCCCGTACTGAACGGCGAGTCACGCGAATGGCAGATGGGAGTGCTGTGGGACAAGGACGAGAAGACGCGCGACATATTCCTCGAGGGACTGCGCGGCGCCGGATATCACGTTGGTGACAACGAACCGTACTCGGGTAAGGCGCCACAGGACTTCACGATTGACCATCACGCCGAGGAACTCGGCTTGCCGCATATCGGTATCGAAATTCGGCAAGATCTGATTGACGACGAGGCCGGTGTGGCGGAGATTGCGGCAGTGATGCACGACATCATCGGGTCACTACCTGAGCGGCTGGAGATGAAGAACGATCGCATAACCGCGTAGCCGCCCGGCAATAGGCCGATAATAAGAAAGGGGCAGGGGATGGGCACTAACGAGCCGTCATTTACGCTCGGCATAGAAGAAGAATATCTGTTGGTCGACAAGGAGACGCGAGGTCTCGTTATCGATCCGCCTGAAAGCCTGATGGCCGAGGCCGAGGAGAAGTGCGGCCCGCAGGTCACGTCGGAATTGCTGCGTTCGCAGATCGAGGTTGGCACCAAGGTCAGCGCCAATATCCAGGAAGCGCACGAAGATCTCGCGCACCTGCGCCGCAGCGTCATCGAGGTCGCTAACAACCACGGCCTGGCACCGATCGCCGCGTCGACGCATCCGTTCTCCGCCTGGCGAGAGCAGAAGCACACCGAGAAAGACCGCTACGACCAGCTGACGCATGAAATGCAGGGTGCTGCGCGTCGGCTCATGATTTGCGGCATGCACGTCCATGTCGGCATCGACGACGACGAATTACGCATCGACCTGATGAACCAGATGTCGTATTTCCTGCCGCATCTGCTCGCGCTGTCGTGCTCGTCACCGTTCTGGCTGGGACACGACACGGGTCTCAAGAGCTATCGACTGACAATCTTTGACGCGTTGCCGCGCACCGGCATACCGGAGCGGTTCGCGAGCTGGGCCGAGTACGAGCGACATGTCGGCATCATGCAAAAGGCCGGGCTGATCGAAGACTCGACTCGAATCTGGTGGGACCTCCGTCCCAGCGGTCGCTACCCGACGCTCGAAACGCGCGTCATGGATGTGTGCACCCGCCTCAAGGATTGCATCTCGCTCGCGGCCTTGCTCGCCTGCACCTTGCGCATGTTGTGGCGACTGCGCATGCGCAACCAGCGCTGGCGAATTTACACGCCAATGCTGATTCGTGAGAACCGCTGGCGAGCGATGCGCTACAGTTTCGACGAGGGGCTGATTGACCTTGCCAAGGGTGAGGTCGTGCCGTTCAGCGACCTGTTGGATGAACTGTGCTCGCTGATCTGGGACGATGCGAAAGCGCTCGGTTGCGAAAAGGAAATCAGCGGCGTCCACGATATCCTGACGCGCGGCACGAGCGCGCACCGCCAGCTCAAGGACTACGAGCTCGAACGGGCCTCAGGCGCAAGCGTTGAGGACAGCCTCAAGGCCGTCGTCGATACGTTGATTCACGACACGGCCAAAGGCCTGTAGCGGCGGGCTTTTAGACTGTATCCAAGTCGTTTTGTGAACTACGACACACTGTGCCGTCCGGAATGGGGCACAGGTCGCATTATGTTGTGCCGAAGCCCGATAGCATGGGCAACATGGTGTCGTTTACCTCAATTTTGCCGCCGATCCTGGCGGTGTCGGCCGTGGCGTACGCAATCCTTGCTGTACGCGTGGCGCGCACGACCCCCGAAAACCCGAACAACCTGATCAGCTTCTTCCTGTTTCTCGTCGCCGGCATGGTGGCGGGCTCGGCGTTCTCCTACGGCGCGACGGATGCCACCTTGTACGGCATCGGGCGCACGCTGAGCTTCTTCTCGGCTGGCTTCATACCCGTCGTGTTCTACCTGATCTACCGCGAGTTCACGGTAGGCAAAGCGCACCCGATACTGATCGCAATGCTCTGTATCATCCCGATATCGACAACGGTGCTCGCGCTGACGAATTCGATGCATGAGATGATCTGGCAGGCCGTCGAAACGCCATCCGGGCTCATCTTCTCGGAGATGCTCGATCATCCCTGGTACCGGCAGATTTATGCGCCATATACCTACGGGCTGTTTGCGCTCTCAATGCTGCTGCTGATCAGTCGCTTGCCAACGATCGCGCCCGCGCATCGCGGGCGCATACTGCTGTTGCTCGTTGCCGCGGTACTGCCGTTCAGTATCAGTATCGCGAACTCGTTCTTCGGCATCGGCCCGCCGGAATTCCCGTTCACGACAACGTCGATGACCGTGATGTTCCCATTGTTCGCCTACGTCAGCCTGAAGCTGCGCCTGCATGAGTTCAGCCCGCTGGCCTACCAAACCCTGTTCGACCACGTCCGTGACCCGATCTTCGTACTCGACAGCGACCAACGCATCATCTGTGCGAACCAGGCTGCTGAGCAGCTGCTCCAGGGTTCCGAACATGAACTGATCGGGAGAAAGCTCTGGGAGGACTTTCCGGAAGCGCGTGCGATCATCGAGCAGGCGAAGGACCTTGACCTGACACAGACGTTGCGCATGGACACGAACAATGTCTACGAGGTCAGCGTCGGTCCGCTGACCGGCCCCAAAGGACAGAATCTGGGCATGGTCGTTACGTGCCGCGACGTCACCGAGCGTCGCCAGGCCCTCGAGAAGCTGGCCGAGAGCGAGCACCTCGTGCGTACGCTGATCGAAACCTCATCGAACGGCATCCTGCGCTTCTCGCGCGACGAGAGCGATGCGGGCCGCAAGTTCCGTTGCGTCTTTGCCAACCGCGCTGCCGAAGGCTTTGCAGGCGAGGGCGCCGGCACGCTCGTTGGCATGCCGCTCGAGAAACTCAAGCAGTTCGACCCTGAGCGGCTGCTACGCCACTTCACCGCAGAAGACCAGCCGGTGTCACAGGTCAGCTTCGAAGTGCACAGCGATATCGAGGACGGCGACCGCTGGCTGCGTATCGTCGCCGAACCGGTTGGCGACGACTTCTCGGTGACGCTGATCGATATCACGCAACGCAAGCGCAACGAGGACAAGATGCTCGCGGACGCGCTTTGCGACCCGCTTACCGGGGTTCTCAATCGTCGCGGTTTCGAAAAGGAAGCGGCGGCATGCATTCGTCGCAGCAGCGTCGGCGCGGTGCTCTACCTCGACCTCAATCAGTTCAAATCAATCAATGACCGCTTCGGTCACCAGGCCGGCGATGCATTGCTTAAGGCGTTCGGTCATCGCCTCGAATTCTGCCTGCGACCGGAAGACGTGCTCGGACGCCTGGGCGGCGATGAGTTTGCCATTGTGCTGCCCGGCGTGGGCGTCGAGGACGTGAAGCACATCGCCGAGCGTCTGGTACAGACGTCGTCCGAGGCTTACATCATTCAGGGCCAGGAAATTACGTGTACGGCCAGCGTTGGTATCGCGTTGATACCAAAGCATGGCGAGGAACTCTGGCACCTGCTCAGCGTGGCCGACGAGGCCATGTACGGCGCGAAGAACATTTCCGAAGAAGAAGCGGCCAACGATCGTGCCGCCTACGTGGACGCCGCTACCGCGAACTAGTCCTGCTTTCCGAATCACGGTGGATTGTGTTCAGCCGCTCTCGTAACTCGTCGGGACGAAGTGACTCCAGCGGCAGATCCACCATTGCTTCGATGCGCGCCCGCAGACGCGCGTAGGCGGCGTCGAAATCGCCGTCAGCGGCCGGGTCCGGTATTCCCCAGTGTGCTGTTACAGGTGCACCGTTCCAGATGGGGCAGCACTCACCGGCTGCGTTGTCGCAGACCGTGATTACGATGTCTATCGGGGGGGCATCAGGTCCGCTGAACCGATCCCAGGATTTGGATTCGAGATCACTGACCCGGTGACCTTCGTGCTGAAGCTTCTCGATAGCGCCCGGGTTGACCGTGCCAACCGGCCGGCTGCCCGCACTGAATGCGCGCAGCGCAGGCGCGCCAATGTCATTGATCAGCACTTCACCGAGAATGCTGCGCGCAGAATTTCCCGTGCACAGCACAAGAACGTTGGTGGTCATCAGGGCAATGAAATGTCAACGAGGTCGATGATAGCTGGATCGACGTTGTCCACTGCGATCAGTTCGACGACACCGCCTATCACGAGTTCGAGCGGGAACCCTGAGACCACCACATTGCCCGTCAATGTATCCGTCAGGTAGAGGTCGTAACTCCCTTCTTCCAGCGCAACGACCGAGGACGGCCCGCCGTAACGAACGTCAAACAAGATCGCACCGACATCGTCGTTGAACTCGCCGCCGCGGTCGACCAGAAACGCGTTAAAGCGACGGTTGTTGGCAGCACCGTGAAAAATGACGAGCCTTGCACTCGTCGTATAGGCTGCGCGGTCCGGGACCAGTCCGGTCGCCACTGCACTTGACGCGTCGCCCACAACGTAGATGTTCGAAAACGTCGCCGAGGGTCGCGCCGTAAAGAGCTGTTCGATCAGAATTTGCGCCGTGCTTCCGGCAGGCGTGAAGTAAAAGGTCCGATCGGTGGTTGTCGTGTCGAGGTATGGCGTCGCGCCAGCGAACGGTACGTTAGCGGCGACGAGGTTGGTCAACTGGTCGTCGTCATAGATATCCACCGCGCCGACTTCAAGCGACGTGTTAATGAATCGTACCTGTGGTGGGCTCGTGATGTCGCCAAACGCGATCGCGGTACCGTCGCCCGTCATCGAACGCACAGCGACCGTCCCTGCATCGTTGGCGTCGCCGTCATACACCGTAATGATATGCGCGAACCCCGCGGGCAGGCTCGTGTCCTGGGTCACGAAGTACACGGTATTCACGTCATTCGCCGCCGTGACGGTCAAAACGAAGTCGCCGGCTTCGAAGTCGGCCGGGTCGGAAATCTCGCCGAATGATAGCGACGCGGCCGGCGGATTCGTACCCGGCACCGTGCCAGCTGGATCGAAATAGATATCGATGTCGCCGAGCGTGTTACTGCCGTGCGAGAAACGTGTTTCCAGGACAGTACCTTCCGCGTCAAACGTGCGAATGTCGCCATCCCAGATGGCTATGTCCGGGTTGTTGATGTCACCCGACAGGAAGAAGATCAGCTCGCGGTCTTTTTCGACCTGGAGCGTTCGCGAGGCGACACGCGACAGCGCGCTCGCACCGGGTACGATGATGTCGAAATTAAACGTGTAGCTGAAGTCGTCGTAGTCAGCGGGCGATGAGGAATTCTTGTAACTCACCTGGGAAATCAGAAGCTCCTCAATAAGAAACCGCACCGGCGGCGACCCCGGGATCGCGTTGATCATGCGGATGTTGCCTTTACCGGTCGGGTTCGGCAGCGCCGAATCGCCACCGCAGGCAACGAGCGTGACGAGGCACGCAACCAGAAACAAAATCCGTTTCATTATTTATTTCTCTCTTCGTAGCCGTAGACCGACTTCACTTCAAGGAACTCTTCGATGCCGTGATGTCCCCACTCTCGGCCGTTGCCGGACTGCTTGTAACCACCAAATGGTGCGGCGGAATCCAGCCATGCGCCGTTGATGTGGACCATGCCGGTGCGCATTCGCGATGCAATGCGGCGCGCAGTCTCGAGATCGGCACACGAGACGTAGCCAGACAAGCCGTAGGGCGTGTCATTGGCGATGTTAACCGCTTCGTCCTCGTCATCGTAAGCAATGATTGAGAGTACCGGGCCGAAGATCTCCTCACGCGCGATCGTCATGTCATTAGTGACATTTGCGAATACCGTAGGTTTCACGAAATAGCCTTTGTCGAGTCCGTCCGGGCGGCCGGTGCCGCCGGTGACCAGCGTGGCGCCCTCGTCGATGCCGGCCTGGATTAATCCCTGGATCTTGTCCCACTGCACATCGGATACGACCGGTCCGACTTCGGTACCTTCTTCACGCGGGTTGCCGACCTTGGTTTCGGCAGCCACTCGCGCGGCGATCTCAGCTGCCTCGTCCATACGGGCCCGCGGCACGAGCATGCGCGAGGGCGCGTCACAGGACTGCCCGGTGTTGTCGAACATGTCGCCCACGCCGGACTCGACGCCTTTCGCGAAGCCGTCGTCGTCACAAATGATATTCGCCGATTTGCCGCCGAGCTCCTGCGCGACGCGCTTTACTGTCGGCGCCGCGTTCTGAGCGACCAGCACGCCGGCACGTGTTGACCCGGTAAACGACACCATCGCGATATCCGGATGGCCCGAAATCGCGGTGCCGACGCCCGGGCCGTCGCCGTTGACGAGATTGAAAACGCCTGCGGGCACGCCGGCGGCGTCGAGGATTTCGGCAAACACGATCGCGTCGAACGGTGCGATCTCGCTCGGCTTGAGTACCATCGTGCAGCCCGCGGCGAGAGCCGGAGCCACCTTGACCGCGATCTGATTCATTGGCCAGTTCCACGGCGTGATCAGGCCGCAAACGCCGATCGGCTCTTTGACGATGTTCGTCGTGCGGATGCGTTCCTCAAACTCGTAAGTTTCGAGCGCCTTGATCGCGGCCTTGATGTGCTGCGGCCCGCTCAGTGCCTGAGCTCCTTTCGCGAGTCCCCACGGTGCGCCCATCTCGTCCATGATCGCTTCCGCGACGTCCTCGTGGCGCTTGCCGAACTCGTCGAGGATGGCCTTCAGCAGGTCGAGGCGCTCCTCGCGCGTCGTCTGCGAGAAACTCGCGAAGGCTCGCTTGGCGGCAGCAACGGCCTTGTCGACATCCGCCGCTGAGCCGAGGCTGATACGGCCGTAGACCTCTTCGGTCGCCGGGTTGACGACGTCGAGGGTGCGCGGTTCGACCGGATCGACCCACTGGCCGCCGATATAGAACTGGAGCTTCTCAAGCATGTCTTGTCCTCAATGAGCGAGCCGCGAATGATAGCCTAAATCGGCTGCAGCAGGGCGGTTGGGAAGGCCGGAGCAGTCCGGCGCAGGCGGCTCAGGAGGCCGCGAGGATCTTCTGGCGGTACTCGGCCGGCGGCATGTCGTACCAGGACTTGAACGCGGTTGTAAAGGAGCTCAGGTTTGAGTAACCGAGCAGCATCGCGATCTCGAGCGATTTGAGGCGTGCGTCCTTGAGGTAGTTGACGGCCAGTTCGGCGCGCACCTCACGCAGGATCTTCTGAAAACTCGTCTTCTCGGCCTTGAGCCGGCGCTGCAGGGTCCGGCGACTCAGGCGCAGAGCGCGGCAGGCTGCGTCGGCGTTGGCTTCGCCGCGCGCCATGAGGTCGGCCAGGCGGCGTTTGAGCTGCCCGGCGATATCGTCCTGCTGGTACAGCGACCGCAGGTACTTTTCCGCCTGTTCGATGAGTTGCCTGTACATTGTGAATGACATCCAAGCCGGTACAATCCAGCTGCCTCAACAATACAGAGTGCGCCCAGATTTATAAAGGAACCGGCATGTCATCTCCCGTGAAATACACACTTACAGGCAATATCGGCGTCGTTACGGTCGATAATCCGCCCGTCAACGCGCTGTCCCACGCTGTTCGCCAGGGCCTGCTCGACGCCTTCGAGACCGCCGCCGGCGACGCCAGCGAAGCGCTGCTTCTCGTCTGCGAGGGCCGCACCTTCATTGCGGGCGCCGACATCTCGGAGTTCGGGCAGCCGCCCCAGGAGCCGTTTCTCCCGGATCTCTGCGATCGAATGGAGGCGTCAGACAAGCTGTTCGTGGCAGCCATTCACGGCACAGCACTCGGTGGCGGCTTCGAAGTCGCGCTGTCTGCGGACTACCGCTGTGCCGTGCCATCGGCCAAGGTCGGTCTGCCCGAGGTCATGCTCGGGCTACTTCCGGGTGCCGGTGGGACGCAGCGGACCCCGAGACTTGCGGGCGTCGATGCGGCGCTGCAACTGATGACGAGTGGCAAACCGATCCCTGCGGCCATGGCAAAGGAAGCCGGGCTCGTTGACGAGATCATCGAAGGTGACTTGGTCGACGGCGCGCTTACTTACGTTCAGAAGCTGCTCGATGACAACGCGCCGCGGCGCAGCACGAGCGCGCTCGACGTACCCGAACACGATGCGGCGATTTTTGATCAGTTCCGCGCGGTGCTTGGCAAGAAAGCACGCGGCCAGGTCGCACCGCAGGCGATCGTCGATTGCGTCGAGAAGGCGGCCGCGACACCGTATGAGGAGGGCGTGGCCTACGAGCGACAGCGATTCATGGAGCTCATGGGCGGCGACCAGTCCAAAGCGCTGCGGCACTTTTTCTTCGCCGAGCGCGCGGCCGCGAAAGTCGACGACCTGCCCAGGGACGTCGAGCTGCGCAACGTAGAGAGCGTGGCCGTCATAGGCGGCGGCACGATGGGTGGTGGCATCGCGATGACGTTTGCGAATGCCGGCATTCCCGTCACGCTCGTGGAGATCAGCGACGAGGCGCTCGAGCGCGGACTGGCGATCATCGACCGCAATTACGCCGGGAGCGTGAAGCGCGGCAAGCTCAGCGAAGACAAAGCAGCAGCCTGCCGGGCGCTGATTTCCGGCGCTACCGACTATTCGCAGCTGGCCGATGTCGATCTGGTCATCGAGGCAGTGTTCGAGAACCTGAATCTCAAGAAAGAGATCTTCGCGAAGCTTGACGACGTCTGTAAGGACGGCGCGATCCTCGCTACCAACACGTCGTATCAGGACGTGAATGAGATCGCAGCGGCGACAAAACGACCGCAGGATGTTCTCGGCCTGCATTTCTTCAGCCCGGCGCACATCATGAAACTGCTCGAAGTCGTTCGCGGCGAAAAGACCGCTGACGATGTGCTCGCAACCTGCATGAAACTGGCAAAGCGCATTCGCAAAGTGCCGGTTGTCGCCGGCGTCTGCTATGGCTTCATCGGCAACCGCATGCTGCAGCCGTATGCCCAGCAGACGCAGCTGCTGCTGCTCGAAGGCGCGACGCCCGAACAGGTTGACACGGCCATGGAAAACTTCGGCATGGCCATGGGTCCGCTGCGGGTTTTCGATCTCGCCGGGCTCGACGTCGGCTACAAGGCACGCGAGGCGCTCAGCGAGGAGGAGAAGGGCGACCCTGCCGGCTATCGCGTACCGGACCTGCTGGTCGAGGCGGGTCGACTGGGCCAGAAGTCGGGCAGCGGCTTCTACTCTTACGACGAGAATCGCAAGCCGACGCCCGATCCCGAAGTGCACAAAATGATCGAGGACACCGCGTCAGAACTCGGTATCAAGCGTCGCGATATCAGCGATGACGAAATCGTGGAGCGGCTGGTCGGTGCACTGGTCGACGAGGGCCACAAGATTATCGATGAGGGCATTGCGCAGCGGGCGAGCGATATCGACGTCGTGTATGTCTATGGCTACGGATTTCCGGCGTTCCGCGGCGGCCCGATGTTCCATGCTTCGTTGACGGCAGGCTAGCCAATGAATAAGAGCGGCACCGGGTATTGCTACCCGGCCCCGCTCCGTCAGTCGCAATCCGCTACGTCTAGCGAACCGCGACTTTAACGAGCTCTTCGCCCTCGGGATCCGTTACATGCACGGCGCAGGCGATACACGGGTCGAAGCTGTGTATCGTGCGCAGGATCTCGAGCGGTTGCTCCGGATCGTGCATGTCGTGCGCATCCTCCAGCGCGGCTTCATAGGCACCGGGCTGGCCATTGGGGTCGCGAGGACCCGCGTTCCAGGTGCTCGGAACGATCGCCTGGTAGTTCGCGATCTTCTCATCTTCGATCACGATCCAGTGCGACAGCGCGCCTCGAGGCGCTTCCATGACGCCAACGCCCTTGCATTGCTTCGGCCAACTCGACGGTTTCCACAACGTCTCGTCGAACGTCTTCGTGTCGCCGGCCTTGATGTTGCCAATCAGCGAATCCAGCCAGGTCTGCATGCCGTCGGCAAGCACAGCCGTCTCGAGCGTGCGGGCCGCCGTGCGGCCGAGCGTCGAGAACAGCGCCCGCGTCGGCAGCTCGAGCTGTTGGAGCGTCGTGTTGACGAGGTGCTGGGTCAGGTCGTGACCTTTGGCGTACAGCATCAGGACGCGCGCCAGCGGTCCAACTTCCATTGCATGGCCGTTCCAGCGTGGTGACTTGAGCCACGAATAGCCGGTCTCGACATCGAGCTGGTCATACGGTGGTTGCGGGCCGGTGTAGTTCAGGTTCGTTTCACCGGTCCACGGATGCAGTCCGACTTCCTTGCCGCCCGTGTAGTCGTACCACGAGTGGGAGACGAACTCCTGGACACCGTTCGGGTCGTCGAGCGGTACCTCGTGGATCGTTGTGATATCGCGATCGAGGATCGCGCCGCGCGGGAACAGGAACGAATCGGGATCGTCCATGCTGGTTGCGGGCAGGTCGCCAAAGCACAGGAAGTTGCCAAGACCTTCGCCGCGATAGAACCAGTCCTTGTAGAAACTGGCGACCGCCAGCGTGTCCGGCACGTAGACCTGCTCGACGAAGGTCTTCATCTTGTTGATGATGTCCTGGACCTCGGCCAGCCGCTTGGAGTTGATGGCGGAATCGGAGTTCAGGTCGATCGGGCAGGGCGCGCCGCCGACGACGAAGTTCGGATGCGGGTTCTTGCCACCGAAGATCGCGTGCAGGCGTGCGACATCGCGTTGCCACTCGAGCGCGTCGAGATAATGCGCAACGGCCATCAGGTTGGCTTCAGCCGGCAGCTTGTACTCAGGGTGTCCCCAGTACGCTTTGGCGAAGATACCGAGCTGGCCGGCCTCAACGAAGTCTTTTACCTTCTTCTGCACGTCGCGGAAGTAGCCCTCCGACGAACGCGGGTAACTGCTCAGCGACTGCGCGAGTGCCGACGTCGCCTTGGGATCCGCGCTCAGCGCCGATACGACGTCCACCCAGTCCAGCGCGTGCAGGTGATAGAAGTGCATCACGTGGTCATGGATGTACTGCGCGCCGATCATCAGGTTGCGGATCAGCTCGGCGTTCGGCGGAATCTTCGCGCCGACCGCGTTTTCTACCGACCGGATCGAGGCCATGCCGTGTACCAGCGTGCAAACCCCGCAGATGCGCTGCGCGAATGCCCAGGCGTCGCGAGGATCGCGGCCTTGCAGGATAATCTCGATACCGCGGACCATCGTGCCGGACGAATAGGCCTGACCGATGCTGTTGCCATCCATCTGGGCTTCGATGCGCAGGTGTCCTTCGATGCGTGTGATGGGATCGACTACGACTCTTGCGTTCATGACCCATCCTCCTCAAGGTTTTCGGCAACCATTTCCATGAGGCTGCCCATCTTGTAATCCCAGTTGAAGTATTCCTGAGAGTCGTCAAAGCTTTGTCGACAGTTGGCGCAGCTCGACAACAGCTCGTCGGCTTCGGTCTTCTCAACCTGGTCCATCTTCAGTTTGAAAACACGACGCCGTAAGCCATCGGCACGCGTGATCGTGACGACACCGCCGCCGCCGCCGCAGCACCAGTTATAGTCGCCGCCAAACTGCATCTCGCGGAAATCCACACCGAGGTGATCGAGCACGACACGTGCCGCCTTGGTGGCGCCGCCGCGTCGTGAGACCTGGCAGGGATCGTGATACGTGACGCTCTTCGGAACGTGCTTGACACGAATCTTGCCCTTCTCGAGGGCGTCGGCCATGTACTCGGAGATGTGCATCACCTTGAACGGCAGAGGCTTGCCGTACATGTTGGCGCCTTGCCAGCGCAGCGCCATGTAGGCGTGGCCGCACTCCGGAAGCACGATCATCTTTGCGCCGATCTTGATGGCGGCATCGATGAGTTTCATCGTTGCAACCTTCTGCCAGTCCGGGTTGCCGGAGAGCATGCCGAAGTTGGTTGCCTCGAAACCGTCGGTCCTGAAGGTCCAGGTTTCGCCGGCCGCGTTCAGGATCTTCGCGGTTGCGGCGATCGACTGCGGATACTTCTGGATTTCGATCGACGACATGACGGCGAGCACGTCGGCTTGTTCGACGTCCATCGGAATCTCGACGTCGTGCTCGTCAGCCATCCATTCGACACGGTCCTCGAACTTCTCTGGCGTAATGCCGAGCGGGCTGCCGGTTTCGGCCGATTTCTTTGCGACCTCGTGCAGCTCGTGCGGAATCAGGCCGGCTTTGAACATGCCGTGCCGTGCCATCGAGACCAGTCCCGCGATATCGATGCCCATCGGGCACACGAGTGAGCAGCGACCGCACACGGTGCAGCTGTCATACAGCAAGTGCTGCCACTCTTCGAGGTCGTCAATCGTGACGTGGCGTTTCAGGCCGAGCAGGCGATAGAAGAACGCGAACGGTCCAACCTGTCGCTTGTACGTCCGTTTGAACAGTTCGATCTTCCAGATCGGCGTGTAGCGCGGATCGTCGGTGCGTACGTGATAGTGGCACGCATCTGCGCACATGCCGCAGTGCAGGCAGCCGTCGAGATACGACGCGGTCTGCGTGTTGAAGTTCTTGACGAAGTGGTGCATCGCAGCATTGATGCGCGCCTCGTCTTCCATGTCACCCTGTTTGTCGTGCCGAATCTCGGGCGGCTTGTAGGCCAGCCGTTCAGCTTCACGATCAAGAGTGTGTCTGCCGTCTACGGTGGTCATGTCCGTGCCCCCCTGCGCTCAAATACCATGCCGGTTGTGCCACGTGTGATGAACACGAGGAACGTGTGGCCGAGCTTGCCGAACGGCAGCCAGATCATGAGTAGCACGACGCTCAGAATGTGGATCGCCAGCAGGTCTTCGTAACGGAAGCCGATGCGTAGCGGAATAATGAGTCCCGTTACGAGCGGCAACGTGGATACGAACCAGCTGAAGTAGTCATCAAAATTCGAGATCAGCCTCAGTACCGGGCTCGTGAGACGCCGCACAAGCAGTGCGACAGCGGAGGCCACGGAAGCCACGCCGAGCACGTAGATTGCATTGTTCGGAAGGCCCGGCCAGCTAAAGCCCAGGAAGCCCTCGAAGAACATGATGTGCGGGACGAACAACAAGACGACTGCGAACAGCCCGATGTGCATGACGTAGGCCAGCATCTTCGGGTACAGCGTCGCCGGCTTGAACGGTGTCGCGGTGAAGCTGCGTGAGTAGATTACCTTTAGCGCTGCACCGAGACCGCCGCGCGCGCGTGGTTCGGAGTAGTCCGGCTTTTCCCTGAGCAGGAGGATACCGACGATGCGCCAGATCGTACCGGCGACGAGTATGTAGGCCGCTACCTGCAGGGCAGGGCCGCGTGCGAATTCAAGAAGGTCCATATCATCCCTCCCGCGTAAACTTGTCTTGGCGACGACGTCCCGCCGCGGCCGCGACGACACCCATTGCCACGCCGGCAGCCGCAGCGCCAGCCAGTTTGGTGCCGCTATCGAACTTGCCTGTCGACAGCGGATTGTAGAAACCGCCTTTGTCCCAGAATGCCGGCTCCGAGCAGCCGAGGCAGGGGTGACCGCCTTCGATCGGGAAGCTCGTGCCACTGTTCCATTTGGCCGTGGCACAGGCGTTGTACGTGATCGGCCCCTTGCAGCCGAGTTTGTACAGGCACCAGCCCGCCTTCGCGCCTTCGTCGTCGAAGGTCTCGGCGAACTTGCCCTGCTCGTAGAACGGCCGACGGTAGCAGCGGTCGTGGATCGTCTGGCCGTAGAAAGCAAGCGGACGACCGTGCTTGTCGAGTTCGGGTAATTGCCCGAACGTCAGGAACTGCGTCAATACCGCGGTCATGACCATCGGGATCGGCGGGCAGCCAGGTACGTTGATAACGGGCTTGTCGGTCACCAGTTCGTCAACGGCAACGGCACCGGTCGGGTTGGGGTCCGCACCGGGGATGCCGCCAAATGCCGCGCAGCTGCCGATTGCGACGACGGCCGCGGCGCCCTCGACCGTTTCCTTGAGCATGTCGAGGTTGCTGATGCCGGCAATCGTTGAGTAACCGGGATTGCCAAGCGGGATCGAGCCATCAACGAGTACGAGGTAGCTGCCGTGGTTCTCCTCCATCGCAGCGTGGCGGGCAGCTTCGGCCTGGTCGCCCGAGGCGGCCTGCAGCGTGTGATGGTAGTCGAGCGAGATCGCATCGAAGATGAGCCCCTCGACGGTCGGCGACGCCGACCGCGTCAGCGACTCCGTGCACCCCGTGCACTCCTGAAAGGACAGCCAGATGACGGATGGCCGCCGCGCACTCTCGATTGCCGCGGCGATGCGCGGAATCATGCTTGGCGGTAATGCCAGTATCGAGGCCGTCGTGGCGCAGTACTTGAGAAATCCGCGGCGAGATACCCCCTTCGCTTGCAGAACTTCCCCAACGGTAGGTCTTTTCTTCATGCTGTTTTCCTCCCGCGAAAATCTATGTAGTCAGCTGATCCTCCAGGCGAGCGCGGCCGGCGGTAATGTCGGCTTCCTGTGACGACAGGATTTCCGGTGTACGGGTAATCTCGATGTAACGGCCCACGACTTCGTCATGGGGATTGCGGTGTTCGAGCCACCACACGCCCGGATAGGCCGTTTCGCGAATGCGACTGGTCCCCAGTGCATCCAGTTTGCACGACAGCTCGCCCGTACCGAGCGTCGCTTCAAGGTGTTCAAGTTCGCCGGGTCCGAACGGCAGTCCGGCGAGATCGATGGTTGTTGGCTCGTCCGTTTCCAGCAGTCGGTCGACCGCGTGCAGGACTTCGTTGAGCAGCGGGCCCACGTTGCCGTAGAAGGGTGTATTCCTGACTTCTTCGGGGCCCGTCACGCCCGTGCTTCCGGCGGGGCATCATCGCGCCACGAACGCACTAGATCTTCGGCCAGCGCGACGGCTTCGGGCACGGCCGCAGCCACGGGTTCGGTTGGTTCGGTGCCCCAGTCCATATCGGCCGGTTCGATGCCGATCAGGGCGCGATGGCAGGGCAGTTCGCCGCGCAGGCGCAGCGCATCCATGAGGTCCGACAGGCCAACCTCGTGCACGCTGCCTTTCTGTCGGCGCAGGTGCGAGTCCATGTCCTCGTCCTGCAGGACCGTCACGGAGCCCGGCGCCTTGCCGAGTTTCATCGCATCAAGGGCAACCAGGCCGTCGAGTCCGGCGAGTCGATCGAGGAGTGCGAGCCCCACCGTGCCGCCGTCGATACAGTCGATCGTATCGTCGCTATTGCCTTCGGCAAATCGCTCTAGCGTGTGGATACCGGCGCCGTCATCCGTGAGCAGGCTGTTTCCGATTCCAACGACGGCGATGGATTTCGCGTTGCTGGTCATGTACGTTCTCTTTATTAGCAAACCCTAATAAAGGAATCGGGTGATTAATATGCCGGTTAATACGGATACACCTGAAACTTCTATATGACAATACGCAGTTTCACCAAGTCGTTACTCTCTGTTTTTATTGGGATTTTCACGCTACAAGCCGCTCAGGCGGCCGATTCGTGCTCCGCGGAGTCCGAAGTTGCCCTGCAAATCCTCGGTTCTGGCGGCCCGATCGCCGACGACGGCCGAGCATCGAGCGGCTTCCTTGTCTGGATCGACGGCAAATCCCGCGTGCTGATCGATGCCGGCGGCGGCACGTTTCTGCGCTTTGGCGAAGCCGGTGCGCGCTTTATCGATCTCGAATTCGTCGGTCTGAGCCATTTTCACACCGACCACTCCGCCGACTTCGCGGCGCTGATCAAGTCCGGCAATTTCTCGACGCGCAAACGCTCGTTGCGCGTCGCCGGGCCCGACGGCGACCGGATGTTCCCCGGGCTGAACGGCTTTCTCACGTCACTGTTCGATAGCGACGCGGGTGCCTATGCCTACCTGTCTTCGTTCCTCGACGGCACCTCGGGAACGCCGATGCTGACGCGGCGCGAGGTCGGCCGTGGCGATCCCGTCGTTGTGTATCAGAGTGAGGGTCTCGTCGTCGACGCCATGCGCGTGCCGCACGGCATCGTCCCGGCCGTCGCATTCCGCGTGAGGGCCGGGGACAAGACGATCGTCTTCGCGAGCGACCAGAACGGCAGCGATACGGCGTTCGCGGACTTCGCAGCTGACGCAACGATTCTCGTTATGCACATGGTCGTACCCGAGGGTATCGAAGGCGTTGCTCGGCGCCTGCACGCCCCGCCGAGCGTCATCGGCGGCATCGCTGCGGCGGCGAGTCCCGATACGCTGGTGCTGAGCCATTTCATGGCGCGCAGCCTGCATAAAATCGATCGCAATGTCGCGCTCGTACGCGAGCGCTACGATGGCAGGATTGTTCTCGCCGAAGACCTGATGTGCGTTATGCCGTGAGTGGCAGTCGCCGAGCGACTTGGGTTACGCAGGCTTATCGACCGGCAGACCTGCCTCGTTCCAGGCGACGATGCCGCCGTCCATCGAGCGCACGTTGCGAAAGCCCATATCGTCCATCGACTTGGCTGCCAGCGCCGAGCGGCCGCCCGTGCCACAGTAAAGCACCATGTCTGCATCGGCCGGGTCGGTGGTGGCACCGATGTGCTCGAGGGTTTTGAGAATCTGAAACTCGAGCATCCCGCGCGGTACGTGAATTGCGCCCGGGATGTGCCCGCGCGCGTATTCTTCCGGCTCCCTGATGTCGACCAGAATCGTGTCCGAATTAAGGAACTCTTCTACCTGGGACACCGTGCATTCCTTGATCGTGGCCTTGGCCTTGGCGACAAAATCGGCGGGCGAAACGAGCATCGGGTTACTCCGTAGACGAATAGGGGTTGGGCGGCATCAGTGCCGCGGGAATTGCAGCCCGACGGCGAGCCGCGTCGGGCGGGTAGTTGTCCGCAAGATAGGCAATGATGCGGCTCTCCGTCTCCGTATCGAACTGCCAGAGGTTCTGCTTGGCCTGCATCCAGCGGATCATGGTCAGCCACTGTTGTGCCGTGCCTCGCTGCTGCGTCACCAGCTTGGCCGAATGGCACGGGGTGCAGTTCGCGCGCACGATCTCCCAGTGCTCGGCCATGATCAGGCCGGTCACCGGATCCACTTCAGGCTCGGCCACGACGACCACAGGTTTGGCCGCTGGTGCCGGCGGCGCGGCTTCTTCCTTTGAGCACGCGCCGAGCAATGTGGCTCCAGTGACGGCGGCGATGATGAAGCCAAGTCGCGTCATCAAACTGCCTGCACCGCGATCCTGTGACACGCGTTGTTCAGATAGCCCTTCGGGTTCCAGCCGGGCAGCACCATCGGTTGTGCGCGCCCCGTATCGTCGGTTGCCCGCGCCCAGACTTCGTAATAACCGGTTTCAGGAAACTCGACAGACGCCTGCCAGTGTTGCCACGCGAAACGGTTGGCCGGTTTCTCCAGCGTGGCCTTCGTCCATGTAGCGCCGAAGTCGATCGATACGTGTACTTCGACAACCTCGCGATCGCCGGCCCAGGCATGTCCGCGAATGGCGAGTTTGGCCGCAATGTCATGCTCGATGCCGGACTTCGGGTAGGTGACCAGGGATTTCACGGGCATCGACTCGATGATGCACATTTCTTCGTCCGGCACGACGGTGCCCGGCGCGACGGACTCGCAAGGCACTCGGTATGACGTGCCGGTCATCTTTGGACCATCGTGCACCTGGTTGCGAACGACGATTTTGCGTAGCCATTTGCCGGCAACCGAGCCAGGCCAGCCTGCGATGACGAGTCGCAACGGATAGCCATTCATATGCGGAATGTCTTCGCCATTCATTGCCCAAGCGATCAGGGATTCGTCCTCGAGGGCTTTGTCGAGCGGGACGCCCCGAGAGATCGGCACCTTGTTCGGGTCACCGCTGACATGGGTATCTGCGCCGTAATAGGCAACATAGACGGCGTCGTCCTTGATACCGACGTGTTCGAGGACATCGCGCAGGCGCACCCCCGTCCACTGGGGGCAGCCGATCGCGCCCGTGGTCCACTGGTTACCTGAGGCCGGCGGGACAAACTCACTGCGACCATTGCCGCCGCACTCGAGCTGCAACTGGTAGGTATGGTGCCTGAACTTCGCTTTGAGGTCGGCGACCGACAGCGTCATCTCCTGCTCAACGGATTCGCCGCCGATCGTGAGTTCCCAGGGGTCCACTTCGATGTTGTCAGCGACCGGCGGAATGCCGTTATTGCGCACGAACAGCCTTTCTGCCGGTGTGATGCGATCGTCGAGGAGGTGTGCCGGCGCCTCGGCGTTGACAGGCCGATCGTTGAGAACGATCAGTCCTTCCTTGCCGGGAATCGTGAACGGTTTCTCGCTCTGTGCGAGCGCTGCCGGGATCAGCCCGCCCGGCATCAGGTGGGCGAACGGAATTGAAGCGCCGACGGCGGCGGACATTGCCATGAGGCCGCTTCCTTTGAGAAAACCGCGTCGAGTGACCGGATTCGTCTGTCGTCCCCAGACGGCCTTGTCGGCGGCAACGGGGTCGTCCCCGTAGAGTTCGTGAATACCGCGCTTCTTGTCTGTCATACGGTTAACCTGGCGCGTCGCCAATTAGTAAAGTAATGAAATCAGCGCGATGCTGACGCCGCCGACGAGCAGGGCCGCGACGAGTCCGGCGCCGAGAGGCTTGAGCCCAATGTCTGCGAGTCCCCGGATGCTCGTGCCGAGCCCGACCGCTGCCATCGCTACACCGAGGCAGAGCTCGGCCGCTTCCTTCGTGTGGCTGACGATCGCCTGCCATAGTGCGGGCTCGAGTACGCCGAACGGTTGCTCCCCCATGTCACCCACTGTGCGCAGCAGGCTCATTAGCGCAAAGCCGATGACGAACAACGGAATCATCGTGTACCAGGCTGGCGCCTCGGTGCCGTCCGAGTGGTTACGGTGATAGACGATGCTCATTAACGGGATCACGAGGAGCATGCCAAGATTTCGCACGAGCTTGGTAACAGTCGCGACATCGAGCGCCTGCGGTTCGTTGTAGTACTGCTGGTAAACGAGACCGGCGCCGGCAACCTGCGCGGTTTCGTGCACCGAGGTGCCGAGGAACAGGCCGCTCTTGAACGCATCGCCGTCAAAAATGAAGTGCCCCGCGAACGGGTACAGGAGCATGGCAATGACACCGAACAGCGTGATGCAGGCGACCGCGTAGGCCACCTCGTTGTCCTTGGCCGCGATCGTCGGCGCTGTGGCAACGATCGCGGTCGCGCCGCAGATACTCGTGCCTACGGCGATCAATGTACCCAGCTTGCCGGACAGACCGAGTCGTCTTGCAAGGAATGTGACGACGATGAGCGCCGCGGCGACGGCGCCGATGATCACGGGCAGTGCCTGCAGGCCAATGGCGCCGGCCTGGCCAAGACTCAGGCGAATGCCGAGCAGTACGATACCGAGTCGCAGCACGCGGACGAGACCGAAACGGATGCCATCCTGCATGATGTTCGGCAGTGTGAAAGTGTTGCGAATGATGATGCCGAGAATAATCGCCATCATGATTGCGCTGACAGGGCTCTTCGGCAGACCCATCAGGTCCTTGCCGATGAACTCCGACAGAAATTGCCCGGCAAACGCCAGGACGAGTGCAAGTAGCAGTCCAGGTAAGACGTTCATGATATTGCCCAGAGCCCCAAATCCCGGAGCAAGATAAAGGGCGTGGAGATTGTTATCTGCACGCCCTTGGGTGGTTCTACGCGGTGTGTTTGATCAGGAACCGAAACACGCCGTCGTCTTCCGAGTGTTCGACGAGTTCGTTTCCGGTCTGGCGGCAGAATGCCTCGAAATCGGCAACGGAACCCGGGTCGGTTGCGAGGATCTCGAGCGTCCCGTCAGCCGGCACCTCCTTGAGCGCCTTGCGGGCCTTGAGAATCGGCAGCGGGCAGTTGAGGCCCTTCGCGTCGAGTGTATGGTCAGCCATGGGTTGTCTCCGTCAGATAAAGAGGTTGATGTCGGCTTGCGTTGCGACTTCGATGTAGGTTGCCGCGCCGCCAAGCTCCGGACCTTCGATCATATCGTCGAGCGTATACTCGAACAGGTCCATCGTCATCTGGCAGGCGATGAGCCGAACCTCGGCCTCGACGGCCAGTTCGCGCAGGTCCTCGATCGAGGCGACGCCTTTCTTGTTCATGAGGTTTTTCATCATCTTCGTGCAGGCTGCATCAACACCCGGGATCGCCGTCAGGATGTTAGGCAGGCCCATGTGGCCGCCCATCATCGGCATCTTCATCGCCGGGTTACCGGCCGCGGTGAGCTGCAGGTCGAGCTTCTTCAGGAGTAGCGGCAGACCATAGAACGTGAAGAACATGGTCACGGGCAAACCCATGGCTGCGGCAGTGGTCGCAAGGATGAACGGCGGGTAGGCCCAGTCGAGAGACCCCTTGGTCACGATGATCGACATGCTTTTTTCTTCAGCAGACATGGCTTGGTTCCTCTTCTCTTAAGGGGTTCAGGCAAACTCATATTAGACTATCAGAATTGTCTTTATTAGTGAAATGTAATATTGTCAATTGATGCGCTCTCTCGATCCAATCTACATCGGTAGCGAGATTTTCAGGCGGCCGGCCTTCGGTGCCAACCACCCGCTCAGCATCATGCGGCACGCGGCCGTGATGGATCTTCTCAATATGCTCGGCTGGCTCGACGATGATGAATTCATGAAGTGCAAGCCTGCATCCGTCGAGCAACTGCAGCGCTTCCACGACCGGTCTTACGTGCGTGCCCTGCAACATGCGAACGCGACGGGCAAGGTCGATCCGGAGGTGCGTGATCGATACCAGATCGGCACGATGGAGAACCCACTTTTTGCCGGCGTCTTCGATCGCGCCGCGACGACAGTCGGCGGATCGATACTCGCTGCAAATCTGGCGAACGAGGGCAGGGTGGTATTTCATCCGTCGGGGGGCACGCATCATGGTCGTCCGGATCGCGCCAGCGGCTTCTGCTATTTCAACGACCCCGTTTTCGCGATTCTTACGCTGCTCGACCTCGGCAGAGAGCGAGTCCTCTATATTGACCTCGATGCGCATCATGGCGACGGTGTCGAGGAAGCCTTCTATCTCTACCAGCGTGTGACGACGCTGTCTGTTCACGAAGCCCAGCGGTGGCCGTTCAGCGGCACGCGCTCGCGGCCTTCCCAGAACGTTCACAATTTCAGCGTGGCGCCGGGGCTCAACGACACGGAACTCGAGTTTCTCGTCGATCACGCGATCATGCCGCTGATCGCGGAGCGCGAACCCGATGCGCTCGTATTATGTTGCGGCGCTGATTGCCTTGCTGGCGACCCGTTGTCGAAGATGGCGCTGTCGAATGTTGCCCTCTGGGATACCGTCGCGCGCTTGCTTGCCATCGACCTGCCGACCGTCGTTCTGGGCGGCGGTGGCTACAACCCGTGGACGGTCACGCGCTACTGGGCCGGCATATGGGGCATGATCAAGGGCGAAACGGTGCCCGAGCGCCTGTCAGCTGAAGCGACAAGCTTCCTTGGAGAGATGGAATGCGACCTCATCGATGAGGACGAGATCGAGCCGGAGTGGCTCACGTCGCTCGCGGATACCCCGTATCCCGGGCCCGTGCGGGACACGATAAAATCACTGGTAACTGATGCCGGGAGACACGTTGCATGAGCTGGCTTGATTTGCTTGCGGGAATCGAGGATCTCGAGGATGCGGAGTTCGATGCCGATCTCATCGCCGAATTCGAACGACGTCGGGACGTCGCCGTTGCGCGGCCAATACGATTCTCGACGCCGACGTTCAAGGAGTACGAGAGCACCGAACTCGAGGGTTGCGGCAAGAACAGTTTCCCGGCGTTCTCGATAACCGCCGGCGAATGTGGTCTCAACTGCGACCACTGCCAGAAGAAGATCCTCGAGCCGATGATTCCTGCGACCAGTCCGCAGATGCTCGATGAGAAGGTACGGCAACTCGTCGACACCCAACAGCTCAGCGGCTTCCTGCTGAGCGGCGGTTCGAACCGCAAGAACGAAATTCCCTACGGCCGCTACATGCCCGTCATCGAGGGGCTCAAGACCGAGTTTCCGGGTCTCAAGGTCGCCGTGCACACCGCGCTGCTCGATGAGCGGCGCGCGAAAGACATGGAAAGCGCCGGTGTGGATACGGTCATGATGGACGTCATCGGCGCGCAGGAAACGATCGAGCAGGTGTACAAGCTCAAGCGCCCGGTCGAGGACTTCGAAGAAACGCTGGCTGCGCTGTGTTCAACTTCAATGGAAGTAACGCCGCACATCGTTGTCGGCCTTCACTATGGGCAGATACTTGGCGAAGCTAACGCGCTCGACATGGTCAGTCGCTATGACGTCAACGCGCTCGTTCTCGTCGTGATCATGCCGTTCTATGCGAAACCCGGCACGTTCGTGACCCCTGAGACGTCCGACGTCGGTCGCATCTTCCTCGAGGCGAGGGAGCGGCTCGCGGACCAGCAGGTGCTGCTGGGCTGCGCCAGGCCGCCCGGGATGCACAAGCGTATCACCGATGCCTACGCGATCATGGCCGGACTCGACGGTATCGCATTTCCCGCCGACGGCGCCGTGTCGGTCGCGCATACGATCGGCCGGCCATTCGAGCAGGCGCATTCATGCTGTTCAATCAAGGTGGGCAGCGATCTCAAGAACCGATTACAGGCATCGTTCGCCGCTTAGGACCGGAAATTATGGGTTGTATCGAACACAAGAAATCGCCGGCGACCGATAGCAACGGTCGCGACTTCAATCCTTACGAGGTCATGGAGCCGCGGCTGCCTGGCAAGACGCCGGTCGATCGGCGTAATGGCAAGCACGTCAAGGCCAACGACATACCGCCAGAGGGTGTTTACCTGCCCAACAACAACATACTCGCGCCTCACATGAAGTCGCCCGAGTATGTTCAGCTTTCCAATGCCGCCGCGATCACGCTCGGCATCATGGGCGGCCGCATGTACGGCTGTGAGTGCACGCGCTGCCTGAACCTGCTGCTGACTTATCCCGAGGGCTGCCGCGCCAACTGTGCCTACTGCGGCCTCGCGCGTCATCGCGAGGCAGAGCGTGACTACGCGGACCGCAACTTCATTCGCGTCGACTGGCCCGCCGTGCCGATGACCGACATCGTCGACATCGTGGCCAGGGATCCGGAGAACAGCCCGTTCCATCGCATGTGCATCTCGATGATCACGCACCCGCGATCCGAACAGGACACATTCAACGTGCTCGAACAGTGGACCGACCGTATCGATCCCGACGCGATCCCGGTGTCGATCCTGTCGAATCCGACCACAATGACGCGTGACGACGTGCAGAAGTGCAAGGACCTTGGCGCCGATATTTTCACGGTCGCCCTCGATGCGGCGACGCCCGAACTGTTCGACCGCACACGCGGCAAAGGCGTGCAGTCGCCCCACAAATGGAAGAAGTACTGGGACACGCTGCTCGAAGCGAAAGATATTTTCGGCCAGGAGAAATTCGGTGCCCACATCATCGTTGGCATGGGTGAGACCGAGTACGAGGTACTGAATCTCGTCCAGGAACTGGTCGACCTCGGCGGGCACAGCCACATGTTCTGTTTCTTCCCCGAAGAAGGCTCGCTCATGGATCACCTGCCGGCGACGCCGCGCGACCAGTGGCGGCGCGTGCAGCTGGCGCGTTACCTGATCGACTACCGCGATGTTCGCGTCGACCACATGCGCTTCGACGATGCGGGCCGGGTCACTGATTACGGCATTTCGAACGCCGAACTCAACGATGTCATCGACGCCGGTATCGCCTTTCGAACATCGGGTTGTCCAGGTAAATTCCAGGACGACATCTCGGCCTGTGACCGTCCTTACGGTGACTCACCGCCCAGCAACATCGCGAGCTACCCGTTCCAGCCCAAGAAGAAAGACCTCAAGAAGATTCGCAAGCAGCTCGATATTCCGGTGACCGTCAGGTAATGAGCGAGACATTCCGCATTATCGACACCGGAGTGCGGGAAGGGCGTTCCAACATTGCTTTCGACGCGGCGCTGATCGAGCTGCGGCAGCAAGGGGTCGTGCCGGACACGATTCGCTTTCTTCGCTTCCCGCCCACGGCATTGATCGGTCGTCACCAGGATTTGAGCCGTGAAATCAACCTCGATTATTGCCGCGACGATGGCGTCGGCACGGTCCGGCGGATCACGGGAGGCGGGGCGATCTACCTCGACGAGGGGCAGCTCGGCTGGGAGCTCGTCTTTCATCGCTCGGCACTTGGCATCGCGGCGCTGCCCGACCTCGCTCGCGAGATCTGCAATGCGGCCGCAGCCGGTTTGAGCGAGCTCGGTGTTGACGCCAAGTTCCGGCCGCGCAATGACATTGAAGTTGGCGGACGAAAGATCAGCGGCACGGGCGGCTTCTTCGACGGGGACATCCTGATCTACCAGGGCACTGTGCTCGTCGACATGAATCCCGCCCAGATGGTCAGGGCGCTGAACATCCCCGAGGCAAAGGTCACGAAGCACGACCTCGACTCGGCGGAGAAGCGTGTGGTCACTTTGAAAGAGCTGCTGGGTGACGAGCTGCCGGACATAGAAACAATCAAGGCAGCGCTGATCAAGGGCTTCACGGAAGGTCTGGGTATCAAGGCCGAGCCAGGCGAGATCACCGAGGCCGAGGAGGCTCTCGCGCAGCGTATCTTTGAAGAGGAAATCGGCACCGACGACTTCGTCGCCGAAATCGATAACCCTGGCGGGAGCGATCAATTGCTCGAAGGAACGCATACGGGAGCCGGCGGCACAATCGCGACCTTCGTCAAGCTCGAGGGTCCGACACACGGCCTCGTGCAGCGAGCGCTCATCACAGGGGACTTCTTCGTCACGCCGCCGCGCGTTGTGTTCGATCTCGAAGCCGCGTTGGCAGGAACCCGACTCGACGACGTTGAAAGTACGGTCAATAACTTCTTCGATGAGACCGACATCGACATGCTGAGTGTCGGTGCCGGCGATTTCGTTGCATCAATCAACGATGCGCTGTCGCACCGGGAAGGGACCTGAACTTGGCCCAGTGTAAGAACCCTGACGACGCTTTCGTGCTTGCCGCGCATGAAGCGGACCCGATGAATGTGGTCGCCGTCATCCAGCACACGTCCGGCGAATATCTTGGGCTGATCGAGGACCATCTCGAAGGTCGCCGAGTCCGTTTTCAGTATTACCGACCGTTTGCAGCCGGCAAGCTGCCCGACCCGACGCTGCCTGCCGACGCATTGATTTTGCTCGGCGGCGGCCCCTGGGGCGCGGCCGGGTCGCGAGATCTGCCGACCCTCGAGCAGGAGGTCGAGCTGACCCGCCAGCGACTCGCAGAAGGCACGCCGGTGATCGCGTTCGGTCTGGGCGCCCAGGTGCTGGCGCTTGCGGCAGGCGGCAGCGTCGATTCGCGCGACCTGACCTTCGAGATCCTGCCGGCGCGTCGCACCCGCGATGGCGCGCTCAACGGCTTTTTGCCCGAGAGCCTGACCCAGGTGGTCTACATGCGGGACTGGCCGCGATTTCCGGATGCGGCGCAGACGCTTGCTGAGGACGAGTCAGGCCGAGCCGTAGCGTGGCAGCTTGGAGACAACGTCTTCGCCTTCGCGGGCAACCCGGGGGTCAAGCTCGGCATGATCGAGGATCTCGTCATGGAATTTGAGGAGGTGCCCGCGAACACCGGGGAGGGCCTTGAAAAACTTAGAGAAATTCAGGGGGTTATCGAGGACGAGCTCGTTCCGCTGATGACCGGACTCGTGCAGTGTACCGCGCTAATGGCCAGGCCAAGGGCGGCTCAGGAGTTGGATGCACAGCTAATTTAGTATATGCTAATGAACTGTTGGACGGCCGTTCAACGTCAGGGGAATCACAACATGGCAGAAAAACTCATCATCGTGATGGCGAACACCGATACGCGTAACGGCGAGGAACTCGGTGCGCCAATTTTCCAGGCTACCGTCGCCGCCGCGATGGACTACGACGTCGACGTGATCTGCACCGCAACGTCGGGGCGACTCATGAAGAAGGGCGTCGCGGAGAACCTGTACGTCAAGGAAGGTTCGCCCAAGTCGGTTTACAGCTTTATCCAGGACGCCCACGAGGCAGGCGCCAAATTCTATTGCTGTTCGCCCAATCTCGACCTGTTCGACATGACGAAGGACGACCTGATTCCCGAATGTGAGGGTATCGTTGGTGGCGCCCATCTGATCGAAGAGGTCATGGAAGGCGATTGCCGGGTACTGTCTTACTAAGTAACAGAGAGGTTCGAGCCTATGTCGCATTCCTCCGCGTCACGAGTACAGGAATACATCGGCGATCCGGTCTCCGACTCACCGCCCGTCGATCGAGGCAAGCTCGAAGAGATATTCCAGGACATCCAGGCGGACCTGCGCTACGACCATGAGCTCAATGGCTGCCTGAACTGCGGCATCTGCACGGCCACGTGCCCGGCCGCGCATTACTACGACTTCAGCCCCCGCGAAATCGTGCAGCTGCTCTGGACCGAGAATCTCGAGGGCATTCACGATGCGATGCAGGAGAAGATCTGGTCCTGCGCGCAGTGCTACACCTGCGCAGCGCGTTGTCCGTTCGGCAACTCGCCCGGCGGTCTCGTCATGCTGATGCGTGAGACCGCGATCAAGCACGGCATGGAGTCGGCGAAGAGCGTGTTGCGCCCGTTCAGCCGCGTGATGCTGAAGCTCATTTCGACCGGCAACCAGTTGTCGCCGGACATGATCAACCCTGAAGGCTTTGCCGACTGGGGTCCCCATATTTCCAAGGTGGACGCGCCACTGGCGACGCTGCGCAAAGCCATCCCGATGCCGACCTTGCACACGACCAAGACGGCATGGGAAGTCAATCTCAAGACCTCCGTCGAGCTCTACACGATCTGGGAAGAGACCGGCGTGCTGGACAGCCTTGAGACGATTGACGAAAACCTCTTCGACGTCATTCTCGACATCATGGATGAGAAGCGCGACGACTACGAAGACTGGCTCGACGAACAGGATGATGATTGAGGTAACGCGTTATGGCAGGTAACGACGGCGAACGATTTACAGGGCATGGCTCCGAGTGGGTCGATGCGAATCTCTCGAAAGAGGATGCTCACACGGCGACGGTCTGGGTTGACCAGATCATCAACAAACGCTCGATGCTGACCAACAAGGATCGCGTCGAAGACGTACGTGATGCCATGTGGGAACTCGAAAAGAACGGCGAGATCGTCGTTCATCGAGTGAAGGACGAGCATGAGCCCGTCACGGTCAAGACGCTGTACGGCTGGGACAAGCGTGTGCCGACGACACAGCTCTGGCACCACAAGTCCTGCGGCCAGTGCGGCAACATCCCCGGGTACCCCGCGTCACTCTTGTGGCTCATGAACAAGATGGACATCCGGTATCTCGACGAGACGGACCAGACGTCCTGTACTGCGTGGAACTACCACGGCTCGGGCATCGGCAATATCGAGAGTCTCGCGGCCGTGTTCCTGCGCAATTTCCACCAGGCCTATGTGTCGGCGAAGGCGCAGGGTCTGCCCGATGGTTATTTCTACCCCCTCGTGCACTGCGGCACGTCTTTCGGCAACTACAAGGAAGTCCGCGGCTACCTGTTGCATTCCGCGAAGCTGCGCGAGCGCGTTAAGACGATTCTCGGCAAGCTCGGCCGCCTCGTCGATGGCAAGCTGCTGATTCCGGAAGAGATCGTGCACTACTCGGAGTGGGTGCACGTCATGCGCGACCGTATCAAGGAACACCAGGTCATCGACTGCAGCAACATCCGCGCGACGGTGCACCCGGCCTGCCACGTCTACAAGATGGTTCCCGAGGACGCGATTTACGACGACGATATCCTCGAAGGTAACCGCGTAGCGGTGACGACGGGAATCCTCGAGACGCTGGGTACGCAGGTCATCGACTACTCGACGTGGTACGACTGCTGCGGCTTCGGCTTCCGCCACATCATCTCGGAGCGCGAGTTCACGCGTTCGTTCGCGATCGACCGCAAACTGCGTGTCGCTCAGGAAGAAGCGCGGGCCGACATGATGGTCGGTCACGACACGGGCTGCATTACGACGCTCGACAAGAACCAGTGGATTGGCGCGGCCGCGGGTAAACCGGTCGAGCTTCCCGTACTTGCGGACTGCCAGTTCGCCGCGCTTATTTGCGGCGCGCATCCCTACAAGATCGTCCAGTCGCATTGGCACGCATCGCCGACCGAGCAGCTCTACGAGAAGCTCGGCATCGACTGGGAAGCGAAGAAGAAGGAATTCGAGGACTACCTCAAGGAAGTCGAGGCGGGTCGGGGTGAGAACCTCTACGATCCGCGCTTGATGATCACGTCCGGCCCGGGCTTCAAGCCTGTGGGCCAGATCGCCGAAGAATAACGGCCTTAACAAACAGGCAGCAGACAATGAGTAAACCCGTTCTAGTAGTTGGTGGCGGCCCGGCAGGTCTGGCGGCCGCACACAGTCTTGCAACCGTTGGCAAGGAATGCGTCATCGTCGAAAAGGAAGACCGCCTCGGTGGCACGCCAATCCTCTCGGGGTACGCCAAGCTCGTGCCGACCGGGGAATGGGCCAAAGATGCGATCGGCGGCATGGTCGATCGTGTGGCGAACGAAGACAAGGTGAAGATCGTCACGAATGCGACGGTAACGAGCTTCGACGGCACGCCGGGCAACTTCACGGCGCAGCTTTCCAATGGCGACAGCCTCGACGCCGAGGCGGCCATCCTCTGCAGCGGGTTCTCCCATTTCGATTCCGTCAACAAGCCCGAATGGGGTTTCGGCACGTACGAAGACGTCGTCACGACGACGCAGGTCGAGCAGATGATCTCGTCAGGGCAGGGCGTGCGCTGTCCGTCGGATGGACGCAAACCGCAACGCGTTGCCATTTTGTTGTGCGTCGGCTCGCGCGATCGCCAGATCGGGCGTGAGTGGTGCTCGAAGATCTGCTGCACCGTATCGGCCAACATGGCGATGGAAATTCGCGAAGAGCTGCCGGACTGCCACGTCTACATCTACTACATGGATATCCGTACGTTCGGCCTCTACGAGACCAAGTACTACTGGAAGAGCCAGGAAGAGTTCAAGGTCAAGTACATCAAAGCGCGTATCGCCGAAGTCACGTCCGACGGCGAAAAACTCATTGTGAAGGGCGAAGATACGCTCGTGAAGCGCCCGATAACGATTCCGTTCGACATGGTCGTGCATGCCATTGGCATGGACCCGAACGTCGACAACCCGGAGATCGCCGAGACGTTTGGTATCGATCTCGAGACCCACGGCTACATCGATGTAGCGAATAGCTACGGCGCCATGGGCGCAACGTCGCGACCGGGGGTCTTCGTCGCGGGATCGGCAACGGGCCCGGAAACGATCGACGATTCGATCGCACAGGGCCACGCCGCGGCGATGGCCGTGCTGTCCAGCGGCAAAGCGCTCAAGTCCGCCTGAGATGCCATCCCCGACCGCACTGCAACCGCATGAGTTCGAGCGCCCTGTTCTCGACCTGCACGGTCCTGCGTTGCGGGCCGCGTTCCAGGCCATGATCCAGGGAAGCGAGGAACACGGCGGTATCGAACGCTATATCGATGCGGTCAAACTCAAGAGCCAGATGTTCCGGCAGGCACTCGTCGAGAACGATGTCGCCGAGCTGGATCTCGAGACCTTCAAGGGCCTCTGCACGTTTATGGCAACAGTGCGACGTCGCATCGGTGACTGGCTCAACGAAGATTCGTTCGCGACGATGCGTGGCCACATTGTTGAGTTACTCGACGAAGCTGAGCATATCGACAACAGGATTGGTCGCTTTTGTGAGCAGTTTCCGGACGACAAGCGCCATCGCTGGGTACGCGATCTCGCGACCGAATTACTACACAACGCCGATCCCGAACGCGTACCGCTCATGAACCGTTGGGTCTGGGACGCGAAAGCCAATACCGGCGTGATTCGCGAAGTCTGGCATGGCGACGACGTCGACCACATTACGATTGCCGTCACCGACGGCTACGGCACCTACATCATGCTGCGCGAGGAGTTGTCCCAGTTCCTGAGCGACAACGGTGTGTTCCGGGACGTGCTCTATTACGTCGACGTCCTGTGCGCCCAGGTTTACGCGCAATATATCTGTGAACAAGGTGGTTCCTACCTGCGCGCCGACTTCTCGGCACCGGAGGATCCGATGCAACACACGCGTCGACTCCTCGGTCTCGATGGCGTTCAGCCGGGCAACGGCAGGACCCGTCTCAAGTCGATTGATGGCGAGGCTTTCGTCCTCGATGACAAGCACCTGAATTAAGCGGAATAACGCAATGCCCATTCATGAGAAGAACCTGATTCGCCCCGAGGACATCAAAACCCACGATGAACTCGTGCTGGATGGCGTCGATGTGTCCGGCCACTGGAGCACGTTCATTGAGACGCGCGTGGTGAAGGACTACAACGAAAACCTCCAGGAGGAGATCGCGGCGTTGCCAGGGGGCGAGGAAATTCATCGCTGCTGGCAGTGCGGTTCCTGCACGAATGCCTGTACGGTCAACGCCATTAACCCGGACTTCAACCCGCGCTACTGGATCTACCTGATTCGCATGGGCTATGAATCCGAACTGCTGCGCGACAAGGACATTATCTGGCAGTGCGTTTCGTGCAATAAGTGCACCTATGCCTGCCCGCGCGACGTATTCCCCGAAGGCGTTATGAAAGCCACCGCGCACTGGCTCGAGTTGAAGGGCCACACGAGCAAATCGCCGTCGACGCATTTCGACGAGATTTTCACCGAGCAGATCGTCGCCACGGGCAAGATCGAGGAAAGCCGCACGATCCGGCGTTTCTTCACGCGCACAGGCCAGGCGCTGATGCAGCCGTGGCTCATTGAAATGACCAAACGGATGCTGCGCGGCCTGCCGATCGGGTTGCTGACGCGCATGGGCCTTGCGACGTTCGTGGCGCCAAGAACCAGCGACTGGTCCAAAGCCTCGGCCGCGATTCAGGAATACATCGACGAACAGCACGATAAACACGAGCAGGCGCTGAGTCTTGCCCAGCTCGTGGAGACTGCAAAGCAAGACGTGGCTGCCTAAGGGATTCGAGATGAGTACGACGAAAGACAAATACAAGAAGGTCGCCTACTACCCGGGCTGTGCCCTTGAGGGTACGGGTCACGCCTACAATCGTTCGACCAAGGCCGTTGGCAAGAAGCTGGGTCTCGATCTTGTCGAGGTCGAAAACTGGAACTGCTGCGGCGCGATGGAAGTCAAAAATATCGATCCGAAGATTCAGACTTACCTGTCGTCGCGCGTCATGTCGACGGCGGCGAACGAGATGGATATGGATGTGGTCATGGCGCCGTGCAATGGCTGCTACCACAATCTCAAGAAAGCCGAATACGATCTCGCCAATGACGACGAGTCCGTTGCGGTTGTCGACAAGCTGTCGCAAAAAGCCGGCCACAAGACTTACGAGTCCGGCCAGGTCGAGACCATTCACGCGCTCGACTGGATCAAGGATACGATCGGCGAAGAGGGTCTCAAGGCCCGCGTCAAGAATTCGCTCGAAGGCATCAAGGTTGCGAACTACTACGGCTGCATGTACACGCGGCCGCGCCATATCTTCCCCGAGAAAGACCAGGGGCCGGGCAGCGAGTCGACCTCAAAGCCCCACTTCATGGACGACCTGCTGGCGGCGGCCGGCGCCGAAAACGTCGACTTCCCGTTGAAGACAGCCTGCTGTGGCGGTGCGCACACACTGTCTGACAGCGACACGTCGACCAAGCTGGTACTCAATATCCTCAAAGCCGCGAAGATGTCGGGTGCGGATGTCATTGCGACCGAGTGTCCGACCTGTCACTCGGGTCTCGAGATGCACCAGATCCGCGCCGAAAAAGTATTTGGCGAGAAAGTCGAGATGAAGATTCTGTACTTCACCCAGCTGCTCGGCATGGCGCTCGGTCTGAAGCCCCGCAAGGTTGGCGTCCACGAAAACGTGTCGGACTCAATCCAGTTCCTGAAAGAGAAGGGGCTTGCGTGAGACCGCTCGCAGAACTCGAGGCGATATTCGACGCGCCAATGCAGGATGGCGATGTCCAGGCATCGGCACGGAATCTGCTCGCCGCGAGCGAAGAAGTGCTCGAACACTGGATTACGGCACACGGGCACGAGCCAACTAATGACACACGCGAGGGCTTTCGCCTACTCGCGTTGCACCGGCAAGGCACGACGGGCGATCCGAGCTTTAATGCCTGTCGGGAGACGTGCCGGGAGATCGCCTACTACTTCAACCTCATCACAATGCAGCCCGAGAATTCGGATATTACGGATCGCTTATATATGATGGGGATGGTATCCAGACACCTGTATTTGTTTATAAGTGGCAAGCTGCAGGTGGCGGAGCTCGGCGAGTTTTGCTGCTCGTCGCGTCCTATTAGGTCGAAGCCAGGCCACGATTCAACGACACACAAGGAGGCCTAGGTATGCCATCTGTACGCGGATGTAATCTGCCCGACGATCTGCTCTACGACGTAGACAATCACA